>ERZ827524.108-NODE-108-length-114389-cov-14.594574_pt1 | contig 114389 bp, 90 predicted proteins | sample MGYA00519702_ERZ827524 | MGnify/ENA primary metagenome ERZ827524 (study PRJEB31778, sample SAMEA3449341) | human gut metagenome | biome: human gut; feature: human-associated habitat; material: faeces | place: United Kingdom | collected 2010/2012 ...
ACCCCACAGCCCCGAAAAAGAGCCAGTCAGTTGCTTAACTGACTGGCATTACACCTGGCTGGTGACCGTTTTTCCCTGGCGTTTTAACACCTCCACCAGCCCGGTCAGGCTGGCGGTTTGATGCAGTACATCTTTGCGCACCAGGTAAGTGCCGCTACCGTGGCGGCGGACCACCAGCCCCCACGCTACCAGCAGGTCAATGTCTTTACGGATGGTCATCCGCGATACCGCAAACTCTTCCGCCAGCTTTTTTTCACCGGGAAGAAGGCTGTTTAGCGTGAAATCCGCGGAGTTAAGTCGAATTCTTAACCGCTCCGCAATGCTTTTGTAGATCATCTCTAGATCTCTTTTTTGCCTGCAAGCCCGGGTAATGCGCCCACAAGTTCTGCTTAATCGATTGAAAAAACATCTTTTTTTTAAAGATGTGTTCGTTGCTGTGTACCAGTGCTCACAGATGTCTACTTTTTTGCGAAAACGTAGATCTCTACCGCCCAACGAAAAGCATGAAAGCGATCACGAATCCCATTGGGTCGTCATGTTCTGCCGATCGCATCTTCCTATCCTCGCTCCAGGCCTGCCGCATAACCAATCAGGCTTCCTACTTACAGAATTGAGAAAAGAGGATGTGGAAATGCTCAGTCAAATTCAACGCTTTGGCGGCGCGATGTTCACGCCAGTGCTGCTGTTTCCCTTCGCCGGGATTGTGGTGGGTCTTGCCATCTTGCTGCAAAACCCGATGTTTGTCGGGGAATCACTGACCGATCCGAACAGTTTATTCGCGCAAATCGTACATATTATTGAAGAGGGCGGTTGGACGGTATTCCGTAATATGCCGCTGATTTTTGCTGTCGGTTTACCCATTGGCCTTGCTAAGCAAGCGCAGGGGCGAGCTTGTCTGGCGGTGATGGTGAGTTTCCTGACCTGGAACTATTTCATCAACGCGATGGGAATGACCTGGGGAAGCTACTTCGGCGTCGATTTCACTCAGGACGCGGTGGCAGGTAGCGGTCTGACAATGATGGCCGGGATTAAAACCCTCGATACCAGCATTATCGGCGCAATTATCATTTCCGGCATTGTGACGGCGCTGCATAACCGTCTGTTCGATAAAAAACTGCCGGTGTTTCTCGGCATTTTCCAGGGGACGTCTTATGTGGTGATTATCGCCTTCCTGGTGATGATCCCCTGCGCCTGGCTGACGTTGCTCGGCTGGCCAAAAGTACAAATGGGGATTGAATCTCTGCAAGCGTTCCTGCGTTCGGCGGGTGCGCTTGGGGTCTGGGTTTACACCTTCCTCGAACGTATTCTGATCCCAACCGGTTTACACCACTTCATCTACGGACCGTTTATCTTTGGTCCGGCAGCTGTTGAAGGCGGCATTCAGATGTACTGGGCGCAGCATCTGCAAGAGTTCAGTTTGAGCGCCGAGCCGCTGAAATCGTTGTTCCCGGAAGGCGGTTTTGCCCTGCACGGTAACTCAAAAATCTTTGGTGCCGTGGGCATTTCTTTAGCAATGTACTTCACTGCTGCACCGGAAAATCGGGTAAAAGTGGCGGGCTTGCTGATCCCTGCAACCTTAACCGCCATGCTGGTGGGAATTACCGAACCGCTGGAATTTACCTTCCTGTTCATTTCACCGTTGCTGTTTGCGGTACACGCCGTGCTGGCGGCCTCAATGTCGACCGTGATGTACCTCTTTGGTGTGGTGGGCAACATGGGCGGAGGTCTGATTGACCAGGTTTTACCGCAAAACTGGATCCCGATGTTCAGCAACCACGCGGATATGATGCTGACCCAAATCGCCATTGGGTTGTGCTTTACCCTGCTGTACTTCGTGGTTTTCCGCACCCTGATTCTGCAATTCAACATGTGCACGCCGGGACGTGAAGATGCGGAAGTGAAACTCTACTCAAAAGCCGAATATAAAGCCTCGCGAGGCCAAACCACCGCGGCAGAGCCAAAAAAAGAGCTGGATCAGGCTGCCGGTATCCTGCAAGCCCTGGGCGGGGTCGGCAATATCTCCAGCATCAACAATTGCGCGACGCGTTTACGTATTGCACTGCATGACATGTCACAAACGCTGGATGACGAAGTCTTTAAAAAGCTGGGAGCGCACGGCGTCTTCCGTAGTGGCGATGCCATTCAGGTGATCATTGGTTTGCATGTATCCCAGCTGCGTGAACAGCTCGATAGCTTAATTAATTCTCATCAATCAGCAGAAAATGTTGCCATTACGGAGGCAGTATAATGACCAAATTCTCAGTGGTTGTCGCAGGCGGTGGAAGCACCTTTACGCCAGGCATCGTGTTGATGCTCCTGGCGAATCAGGACCGTTTCCCGCTTCGTGCACTGAAATTTTATGATAACGATGGTGCGCGGCAGGAAGTGATTGCCGAAGCCTGTAAAGTCATCCTTAAAGAAAAAGCGCCGGACATTGCGTTTAGTTACACCACCGATCCTGAAGTGGCATTCAGCGACGTTGATTTTGTCATGGCGCACATCCGCGTCGGCAAATACCCGATGCGCGAACTGGATGAAAAAATCCCGCTGCGCCACGGCGTTGTTGGTCAGGAAACATGCGGACCCGGCGGAATAGCGTACGGCATGCGTTCCATTGGCGGCGTCCTGGAACTGGTGGATTATATGGAAAAATATTCACCAAATGCCTGGATGCTCAACTACTCCAACCCGGCAGCCATTGTCGCAGAAGCCACGCGTCGTCTGCGCCCGAATGCGAAAATCCTCAACATCTGTGACATGCCAATCGGTATTGAAAGCCGGATGGCGCAAATTGTTGGGCTGCAAGATCGCAAACAGATGCGCGTGCGCTACTACGGCCTGAACCACTTTGGCTGGTGGACATCAATTGAAGATTTGCAGGGCAACGACCTGATGCCCCAGCTGCGGCAATATGTCTCTAAGCACGGTTATGTTCCACCGCAGCAAGATACACATACTGAAGCGAGCTGGAACGACACCTATGCAAAAGCGCGGGATGTCCAGGCACTGGACCCGGATACATTGCCGAACACCTATCTGAAATATTATCTCTTCCCGGATTATGTCGTTCAGCATTCCAACCCTGAACATACCCGCGCGAATGAGGTGATGGAGCATCGCGAGAAACAGGTTTTCGATGCTTGCCGCGCCATTACGGCGGCAGGAAATTCAGCGGCGGGCAAGCTGGAAATTGACGAACATGCGTCATACATCGTCGATCTTGCGGCGGCGATTGCCTTCAACACTCAGGAGCGGATGTTGCTGATTGTGCCTAACAACGGGGCAATCCATAACTTTGATGATGAAGCGATGGTCGAAATCCCGTGTCTGGTCGGGCACAACGGACCAGAACCACTGGTGGTCGGCGATATCCCGCAGTTTCAGAAAGGGTTAATGAGTCAGCAAGTGGCGGTGGAAAAACTGGTCGTGGACGCCTGGGAACAGCGTTCATATCAGCACCTGTGGCAGGCGATTACGTTGTCGAAAACGGTACCGAGCGCCTCGGTCGCCAAAGCTATTCTGGATGAGTTGCTGGAGGCCAACAAAGCGTACTGGCCAGAGTTACGTTAATTGTGTGGACTGGCATCCGTGGGGTGCTGGTCCGTATTCTTCAGCACGGCTGACGGCGCATAACCAAATTTATTTTTAAAGGCTTTGCTGAAATGAAAGGAGTCGAAGAAGTTGAGCGTATCAGCGACTTCGCCAACCGAGTTCCCTTGTTGCTTTAATAGCGATAGCGCCAGATCCAGACGCGCATCGAGGTAATATTCTTTCGGCGTCTTGCCGGTATAGCGTAAAAACAGACGACGCAACCAGGCCTCGCTACAGGGGATCGTGGCAGCCATATCAGCTACGCTCCAGCGTTGTTGTAGACTGGCATGTAAAGTGGCAATTAATTTTTCAATTTGCCGCCGTTGTGGATCTTTTTTACCGACTGCGTGCATAAGACAAATCCACTGATAAATAATTTTCGTCAGAAAAGCGACTGCCAGATTATTTTTTATTGCTTCTGGTGAAGTTATTAACTCAGCAACTTCGGTGAGTTCCTGATTATAAATTTCGCCATTATAAATAACGCTTTGCTGACCAACGGGAATATCCATCATACTGGTGGGGGTAAATTCCATCCAGTACTGTTCCCAGACTAAACCTTCACAGTGATAAGAGTGAATATCCATTGGCTTTAAAAATATAATACAGTTGCCATGCAGAGTTATTTGTTCGCCATTCTTTAAAATAATTTTCCCACATCCTTGTACGGTATACACCGCAACCCATGAGTTGGCGATAAGCGGTTTCTTCTTGTCCCGCGGCCAGATCACCCGGTAATGCTCGTCGGCGTAGGTATGCCAGAGCGAGATCAGAGAAATTCCGCTGGAGATCACATTTTCGTTAATCAATAAGGGAATATTGTACGGAGTTTCGTTTTTTACATCCGAACTTTGCAATTTTCCATTCATTTTAATATCCCTCCGGCGAATTATGCTCACAACCTGAACTTAACAGAAAACAATCCGTTCAGGGATACGATGTTTGTATTTTAAGAATCTGACTGCCTGACCCGACGCATTTTACCTCTCCCTATATTCATGCGTCCGGGACATAAACATAAATAAGGGCTATGAGATGAATTCGTTACAAATCTTGAGTTTTGTCGGTTTTACGCTGCTGGTGGCGATCATCACCTGGTGGAAGGTCCGTAAAACAGATACCGGATCGCAACAAGGCTATTTTCTTGCCGGACGTTCACTAAAAGCGCCGGTTATTGCCGCTTCGTTAATGCTAACCAACCTTTCCACGGAACAACTGGTCGGCCTTTCCGGGCAGGCCTACAAAAGCGGCATGTCGGTGATGGGCTGGGAAGTCACCTCTGCAGTGACGCTGATCTTCCTCGCGCTAATCTTTTTACCGCGCTATCTGAAGCGCGGCATTGCCACCATCCCCGATTTTCTGGAGGAACGTTATGATAAAACGACGCGTATTATCATCGACTTCTGCTTCCTCATTGCCACCGGCGTCTGCTTTCTGCCGATTGTTCTCTACTCCGGCGCGTTGGCGCTCAACAGCCTGTTTCACGTCGGGGAATCGCTACAGATTTCTCACGGTGCGGCTATCTGGCTATTGGTAATTTTGCTTGGTCTGGCGGGAATTTTGTATGCGGTGATCGGCGGACTGCGCGCAATGGCAGTGGCGGACTCCATCAACGGTATTGGGCTGGTTATTGGCGGGTTGATGGTGCCGATATTTGGCCTGATCGCGATGGGCAAGGGCAGCTTTATGCAGGGCATTGAGCAACTCACCACCGTTCACGCCGAGAAATTAAACTCAGTCGGTGGCCCGACCGATCCCTTGCCGATTGGCGCGGCATTTACCGGTTTGATTCTGGTGAACACCTTTTACTGGTGTACAAATCAGGGCATCGTGCAACGCACGCTGGCGTCAAAAAGCCTGGCGGAAGGGCAAAAGGGGGCGCTGTTAACGGCGGTGCTGAAAATGCTCGACCCGCTGGTACTGGTGCTGCCAGGGTTGATTGCGTTTCATCTGTATCAGGATCTACCGAAAGCCGACATGGCCTACCCGACGCTGGTCAATAACGTTCTGCCAGTGCCACTGGTGGGTTTCTTCGGCGCGGTGTTATTTGGTGCGGTGATCAGTACCTTCAACGGCTTTCTGAATAGCGCCAGTACGTTATTCAGTATGGGTATTTACCGTCGCATCATTAACCAGAATGCCGAGCCGCAGCAGCTGGTCACCGTCGGGCGCAAATTTGGTTTCTTTATCGCCATCGTTTCGGTGCTGGTAGCGCCGTGGATCGCCAACGCGCCGCAGGGGCTGTATAGCTGGATGAAACAGCTCAACGGCATTTACAACGTGCCGCTGGTTACCATCATCATTATGGGCTTTTTCTTCCCGCGCATTCCAGCGCTGGCGGCAAAAGTGGCGATGGGGATTGGCATAATCAGCTACATCACCATCAACTATCTGGTGAAGTTCGACTTCCATTTCCTCTATGTGCTGGCCTGTACGTTCTGCATCAACGTGGTCGTGATGCTGGTGATCGGTTTTATCAAACCGCGCGCCACGCCGTTCACCTTCAAAGATGCGTTTGCGGTGGACATGAAACCGTGGAAAAACGTCAAGATCGCGTCAATTGGCATCCTGTTCGCTATGATTGGCGTCTATGCCGGGCTGGCTGAATTCGGCGGCTACGGTACGCGCTGGTTAGCGATGATCAGTTATTTCATCGCTGCCGTAGTGATTGTCTACCTGATTTTTGACAGCTGGCGGCATCGTCACGACCCAGCCGTAACCTTTACTCCCGACGCGAAGGATAGCCTATGAAACGCCCCAATTTTCTGTTCATCATGACCGATACCCAGGCCACCAATATGGTCGGTTGCTATAGCGGTAAGCCGCTGAATACGCAAAATATTGATAGTCTGGCGGCGGAAAGTATTCGCTTTAATTCCGCCTACACCTGTTCACCGGTTTGTACACCAGCGCGCGCCGGGCTGTTTACCGGTATCTACGCTAACCAGTCCGGCCCGTGGACCAACAACGTCGCGCCGGGCAAAAACATCTCCACTATGGGACGCTACTTTAAGGATGCGGGCTATCACACCTGTTACATCGGCAAATGGCATCTCGACGGTCATGACTATTTCGGCACTGGCGAGTGTCCGCCGGAGTGGGACGCTGATTACTGGTTCGATGGGGCGAACTACCTTAGCGAACTGACGGAAAAAGAGATCAGCCTGTGGCGCAATGGCCTAAACAGCGTTGAGGATTTACAGGCGAACCATATCGACGAAACCTTCACCTGGGCGCACCGCATCAGCAATCGGGCGGTAGATTTTCTGCAACAGCCCGCGCGCGCCGAGGAACCCTTCCTGATGGTGGTTTCGTATGATGAGCCGCATCACCCGTTCACCTGTCCGGTGGAGTATTTAGAGAAATACGCTGATTTTTACTACGAACTTGGCGAGAAATCACAGGATGACCTGGCGAACAAACCGGAACATCACCGCTTATGGGCGCAGGCGATGCCATCGCCAGTCGGTGATGACGGGCTTTATCACCATCCGCTCTATTTTGCCTGCAATGACTTTGTTGATGACCAAATCGGACGGGTCATCAATGCCTTAACGTCAGAGCAACGTGAAAATACGTGGGTCATTTATACCTCCGATCACGGCGAAATGATGGGCGCACATAAGCTGATCAGTAAAGGAGCGGCGATGTATGACGACATCACCCGCATTCCGCTGATCATCCGTTCGCCGCAAGGGGAGCGGCGACAGGTCGATACGCCAGTCAGTCATATCGATTTACTGCCGACAATGATGGCGCTGGCAGATATTGAAAAACCAGAGATTCTGCCGGGGGAAAATATCCTTGCCGTGAAAGAGCCACGCGGTGTAATGGTGGAATTTAACCGCTACGAGATTGAGCATGACAGCTTTGGCGGTTTTATTCCGGTGCGTTGCTGGGTGACGGATGACTTTAAACTGGTGCTCAACCTCTTCACCAGTGATGAACTTTACGATCGCCGTAATGATTCAAATGAAATGCATAACCTGATAGATGATATCCGTTTTGCCGACGTTCGCCGCAAAATGCATGACGCCTTATTGGATTACATGGATAAAATTCGCGATCCGTTCCGCAGTTACCAGTGGAGTCTGCGTCCGTGGCGTAAAGATGCACGACCGCGCTGGATGGGGGCGTTTCGTCCACGCCCACAAGATGGCTATTCGCCAGTGGTACGCGACTATGACACCGGCCTACCGACACAAGGGGTGAAGGTGGAAGAGAAAAAACAGAAGTTCTGACGATAATGCCCGCTGATGAACACCCGGCGGGCATTATTCAGGCTGCTTAAACCAGTGAACCGCCGGTCAGGAAGGAAAAGATAAGGAATATCAGCAAAATGCTGCACACGATGCCGATACCAAAAAGCAAGGTATGGAAAGCCAGCGTCCCGCCGCCAAAAACCAGCGCGCCGTGAATGCCCCAGCGATTTTCCTTACGCATACCGCCAATAAATGCGCAAAGTAGCGCAGCAATGGCCAGTGCGATACCGCTTTGATCGAGGATTTTATCGACATCTACGTCCTCTTTTTTCTCCACGGTGGTAATTTTTTCGCCTTTTATTCCGGCGAGAAGACCTCTTTTAATTTCAGCCGTTTTGTCCGCCACGATGCTTTCAAGCGTTGGCGGTGGTGCGGAAAAAGGGCCGAATGAAAAATGGATAATCCCCATTATTAAAGCGATGGCACCGAACAGCATGCCCAATGAACTGATTTTATTTTGCGCTATGATACCCATCTGACCTCCTTGTAGCGGATGGCAAAAGCATATCAGGAAACGGGTGGACGAAATTCTTAAAAAAACCGCTAAAGGTAGAGCGTTAGTGAAATTGCAAAGGAGCAACAATGAAAATTTCCCGCCTCGGAGAAGCACCTGATTATCGCTTCTCGCTGGCTAATGAGCGTACTTTTCTGGCGTGGATCCGTACCGCACTAGGCTTTCTGGCGGCGGGGGTTGGGCTTGATCAACTTGCGCCAGATTTCGCCACGCCCGTCATTCGCGAACTGCTGGCGTTGTTGTTGTGTCTGTTTTCCGGCGGGTTAGCGATGTATGGCTACCTGCGCTGGTTACGCAATGAAAAAGCGATGCGTCTGAAAGAGGACCTGCCCTACACCAACAGCTTATTAATCATCAGCTTAATATTGATGGTCGTAGCGGTGATCGTTATGGGACTGGTGTTGTATGCCGGATAGCCGCAAAGCCAGACGCATTGCCGACCCAGGGCTGCAGCCGGAGCGTACATCACTGGCGTGGTTTCGTACCATGCTGGGCTACGGCGCGTTGATGGCGTTGGCTATCAAACACAACTGGCACCAGGCGGGCATGTTATTCTGGATTTCGATTGGCATTCTCGCCATTGTGGCGCTGATCCTCTGGCACTACACCCGTAATCGCAATTTAATGGATGTCACGAATAGCGATTTTTCCCAATTTCACGTAGTCCGTGACAAATTTTTGATCTCCCTCGCGGTGTTATCTCTCGCAATACTGTTTGCTGTAACGCATATACATCAACTTATCGTATTTATTGAGAGAGTCGCATGACAGGAAGTCAGGTCATTGATGCTGAAGAGGACAGGCATAAACTGGTTGTAGAGTACAAGGATGCTCTGCAACCTGCCGATTTTTATCACAATTTCAAACAACGGGGTATCCGCTCCGTACAGCTTATTCCCCATCTTGAATTTGATGACCGGGGCGATCTGACGGCCGCTTCGGTGACAGCAGAGCTGTGGGGGAAATTTTTAATTGCCCTGTTCGAGTGTTGGGTACGGGCAGATATCAGTCGTATTTCGATTGAGCTTTTTGACGCCACCCTACAAAAATGGTGTGGCAGCGAAAACCCGCAACCGCGCCGTGGCTGCCAGGCGTGCGACTGGCATCGGCTGTGCCCGCACGCTCGGGAGGAGACGCCAGACAACGTGCTTTGTGCGGGCTATCAGGCGTTTTATTCTTACTCCGCGCCGCATATGCGGGTGATGCGTGATCTGATAAAGCAGCATCGTTCTCCCATGGAGCTGATGACGATGCTGCGGTGACGTGAGCTTAAACGGGCTGCCCCTGATGCGACATCCGCGTCGCCAGCGGTAGCCAGCACAGCACGATCAACAATCCCATTAAGGTCATCAATAACCCCAGGCTGCCCTGACCGGTTTGCGGCAACATCGCAGAGAGCGACGCCAGCACGCCGGAACCAATGTTTTGTAGACCGCCGACCAGCGCGCCAGCCGTGCCCGCCAGGAAAGGGAACGGCTCCATCGCGCCGCTGGTCGCCAGCGGAAACAGCATCCCGGCACCGAAAAAGAACAGCGCGGCGGGAACGAGCAGCGTCCAGACATTCATCACGCCAAACCAGTCGGGGATCCACATTAGCAAGCCAGCCAGCAGGCAGCAGATAACCGACTGCCACATTAACGTGGAGAAGCGTTTATTGGGACGTCCGGCAAACCATGCGCCAAAAAACGCTGCCGGAATCGGCAGAATAAACAAAATACTGACCGTCATACTGCTCAGCCCTAACACCGCGCCCATCAGCACGCCGGAGCAGGCTTCAAAGGCGGCAATCCCGGCCAGACCGCCAATCAGCATCAGCAAATAACAGTTAAAACCGCTGTTACCGAAAAGCGTTTTATAACTGGTAAGCAGGCGCGTGCGCGGTGCGTCGACCGGACGCGTTTCCGGCATCCAGCGGGCCATACTGAAGGTCACACCGGCACAAAGTACCAACAAAAAGAGATAACAGGCGCGCCAGTTCCACATCGTATCCAGCAGACCGCCGATTAGCGGTGCGAGCAACGGACTGACAAGAATCCCCATGTTTAACAGGCTGTTAGCGTGGCGCAACTGTGTCCGTTCATATAAATCACGCGGCAAAGTACGCGCCATTACGCCGCCAACGCCGGTGCCCATCCCCTGCATCGCGCTGGCGGCAATCAATACTGTCAAACTGGAGGTCGTGACCGCGACCAGCGTTGCCAGCATAAAAATGGACATTCCGACGAGGATCACCGGTCGGCGACCCACACGGTCGGAAATCGGGCCATAAAACAGCTGTGAGACACCGTAAGTCAGCAGATAAGCGCCCATTACGCTCTGCATCGCCCCTTCACGGACGTTGAGATCGCGCGCCATATCGGCAATAGCTGGAATATAAATGGTTTGCGCCATCTGACCGACGGCCACGAGTAATACCAACATCAATAACAAATTGACGTTTCTATGCCTTTTCATTATCACGGATGCTTTTATAAAAATAATTAGAATAAGTCACTACGCATTCCCATAAATGCGGGAGAGGAATCTATCACATTGATAAATGTTAGCCAGATATACGCCAGGAATGGGGAATTGTTTAGCGGCAGAATATGTAAACAAAAGCGGCAATAAATGTTGCCGGGAGGGATGGTAGGGCGGATAAGATGCATCAGCATTGCATCCGACACCAACCCGCACGCTAAATATGAAAGGGGAGCGGTTACCCGCTCCCCTTTAGTGCGACTTGAATCTGAATTACTTCAGGTATTTCAGAACAGCATCAAGCAGTTGCAGTGCTGCAACAATGAGTTTGAGGATAAGAATGGCGATATCCACCAGGCTCATACGCGTCTCCTGTGGTTCAGGAGCACTGCCAGCTGACGTACCTTTCCGCTGCCTGTTGCCAGCTGTTGTGCACGCGGTATCTCAAGGAGAAACGTTGTGCTTGTTGACATAACACAGTGTGCTCACGCGGGGTTAAGGCGCTGACGGCACCACCCGTTTCAGCCAGGACTTAGTGCGCCGGGTAACGATGCGGCCCCCGCATAACACATTGCGTACAGTGATATTATAGAAGTTTACTGTATAAATAAACAGTAATATTTGGACAAAACGAAAACTGTGATCGATACTCAACTATGTACTAAATACGTCAAAATTCGTGCCGAAATTGCGCGTTCTGCGCGGAACACGTATACTTTCAGTGTTGACATAATACAGTGTGCTTTGCGGTTACCAGCCGCAGGCGACTGACGAAACCTCGCTCCGGCGGGGTTTTTTGTTACCCGCAATTCAGTACAAAACGTGATCAACCCCTCAATTTTCCCTTGCTGAAAAATTTTCCATTGTCTCCCCTGTAAAGCTGTGCTTGTATAAATATTGTTAAACACAAAACCAACAAGGTCCCCAATGACTACTTCCATGTTCAACGCAAAACTACTACCAACTGCGCCATCCGCCGCAGTGGTCGTCGTGCGTGTGGTGGTGGTCGTCGGCAATACGCCGTAGGGACTGGAACAACACACGATTCCAAAACCCCGCCGGCGCAAACCGGGCGGGGTTTTTCGTTTAAGCACCTCCCGGAAAGTCGGCCCAGAAGAAAAGGACTGGAGCATGGCAAGTTCGGGCACAACATCGACGCGTAAGCGCTTTACCGGCGCAGAATTTATCGTTCATTTCCTGGAACAGCAGGGCATTAAGATTGTGACGGGCATTCCGGGCGGTTCTATCCTGCCTGTTTACGATGCCTTAAGCCAAAGCACGCAAATCCGCCATATTCTGGCTCGCCATGAACAGGGAGCGGGGTTTATCGCTCAGGGAATGGCGCGCACCGACGGTAAACCGGCGGTCTGTATGGCCTGTAGCGGACCGGGTGCGACTAACCTGGTGACCGCCATTGCCGATGCGCGGCTGGATTCCATCCCGCTGATTTGCATCACCGGTCAGGTTCCTGCCTCGATGATCGGCACCGACGCCTTCCAGGAAGTGGACACCTACGGCATCTCTATCCCCATCACCAAACACAACTATCTGGTCAGACATATCGAAGAGCTCCCACAGGTCATGAGCGATGCCTTTCGCATTGCGCAATCAGGCCGCCCTGGCCCGGTGTGGATAGACATTCCTAAGGATGTGCAAACGGCGGTTTTTGAGATTGAAGCACAGGCCGCTATGGCAGAAAAAGCCGCCGCACCCGCCTTTAGCGAAGAGAGTATTCGTGACGCAGCGGCAATGATTAACGCCGCCAAACGCCCGGTGCTTTATCTGGGCGGCGGTGTGATCAATGCGCCCGCACGGGTGCGTGAACTGGCAGAGAAAGCGCAATTGCCAACTACCATGACCTTAATGGCGCTGGGCATGCTGCCAAAAGCGCATCCGCTGTCGCTGGGTATGCTGGGGATGCACGGCGTGCGCAGCACCAACTATATACTGCAGGAGGCGGATCTGCTGATTGTTCTCGGTGCGCGTTTTGATGACCGGGCGATTGGCAAAACCGAGCAGTTCTGCCCGAATGCGAAAATCATTCATGTCGATATCGACCGTGCAGAGCTGGGCAAAATCAAGCAACCGCACGTAGCGATTCAGGCGGATGTTGATGACGTGCTGGCGCAATTGATCCCGCAGGTGGAAGCGCAACCGCGTGCAGAATGGCACCAGTTGGTAGCGGATTTGCAGCGCGAATTCCCGTGTCCAATCCCGAAAGCGTGCGATCCATTAAGCCATTACGGCCTGATTAACGCCGTTGCCGCCTGTGTCGATGACAGCGCGATTATCACCACCGACGTGGGTCAGCATCAGATGTGGACGGCGCAGGCTTATCCGCTCAATCGCCCGCGCCAGTGGCTGACCTCCGGCGGGCTGGGCACGATGGGCTTTGGCCTGCCTGCGGCGATTGGCGCAGCGCTTGCGAACCCGGATCGCAAAGTGTTGTGTTTCTCCGGCGACGGCAGCCTGATGATGAATATTCAGGAGATGGCGACCGCTAGCGAAAACCAACTGGATGTCAAAATCATCCTGATGAACAACGAAGCGCTGGGGCTGGTGCATCAGCAACAGAGTCTGTTCTACAAGCAGGGCGTTTTTGCCGCCACCTATCCGGGCAAAATCAACTTTATGCAGATTGCCGCCGGATTCGGCCTCGAAACCTGTGATTTGAATAACGAAACCGATCCGCAGGCTGCATTACAGGAAATCATCAATCGCCCTGGCCCGGCGCTGATCCATGTGCGTATTGATGCCGAAGAAAAAGTGTACCCGATGGTGCCGCCAGGTGCGGCGAATACTGAAATGGTGGGGGAATAAGCCATGCAAAACACAACTCATGACAACGTGATTCTGGAACTCACCGTTCGCAACCATCCGGGCGTAATGACCCACGTTTGTGGCCTTTTTGCCCGCCGCGCTTTTAACGTTGAAGGCATTCTCTGCCTGCCGATTCAGGACAGCGACAAAAGCCACATCTGGCTACTGGTCAATGACGACCAGCGTCTGGAGCAGATGATAAGCCAAATCGATAAGCTGGAAGATGTGGTGAAAGTGCAGCGTAATCAGTCCGATCCGACAATGTTTAACAAGATCGCGGTGTTTTTTCAGTAAGGAGCGACATTAAACCGCCCGGGGGGTACTGATGAGCGATTTTTGATAGATCCGTTCAGATATATAGGGTGAAATTGTGCCAGAGACCATCTCAGGCACAATTTATTAGCCCTGAATGTTAATTTAAGTCGCTGCACCGGTAATTTGGGGGTTAACAGTTAGGGCTAAAATTTCCAGCGATGGTGTTAAATTCTGATTGCTGTCTATACCAATGGTCATGACCAGCATTCTATTAATTAATGGTTCATCGTGAGGTATATTATGGCAAGCCCTATAATCAGCGGAACAATGATGTCAAATCCCTGCCCTTCCACCTTTTTGGATAAAAATAGAGTTGTTGCTGCTGAGCTTAATATCACAAATAACGAGAAAAAATATTCACCTGGCAGTAATTTCGCAAAGTGGATGTTGCAGGAAATAAAACGCTTAATAGCAAATATTATGTCCGGCTCTCGCAGTGTTAATACCGAAATCCTTAACTATTTTCACCCTATGCCAGGCACTGAAAATAATGGTAATCGTACCTGGATGGCGGCAACTGGAGAGGATGAGTATATCGAAATAAAACAAACAGGTGATAAGTCATTTAATATTACTCTGGTTGGTAGAGATAAACGTTTACGAAAAGAAACTCCATATTCAGGAGTGGCTGTAGCGACTATTATCAAATCGTTGTCTGAAAAAACTGCTGCGTTAGAAACACATTCCGCTGACACGGTTTTGAGAAAGAAATTAGTTAATAGTATTGTTATCAATAATACGGACTTTAATTACGAAATTCCTGCGGGAATTTTAAGTAATATATATGATTTATTAAGCCTGCGAGTTCAAAAAGATGAAGGATATGTACCTGTTCAGGAAAGTTTTAAAAGAACAGATGTTTTTTTGATTCCATAATTATGGATGCTCATAGAACTATAAAAGAACAAAATCAACAAAATGGTGCTACTAAAATAACTTGCTGCGGTGTTGAGTTAAGTAAAGATATTCTTAAAATATTTGCAGAGAAAATTGAAATAATTGAACAAGATACAAAGAATAGTCAAAACACATTTGAACAAATGGTTGAACTGGTTTACTTTAATGATAATGACTGTGCTCGGGTAAGGGAATTATTAAAGAAATCAAATGGTAACATTGCGGATGATAAGATTGATGAAATAATCGCTTGCTTATCCAGTCATCAGGGGATTACATGTTTTTATTATTCTTCCGTACAAGGCTATCAGAGCTATTTAAAAAATACATCTCAAGATGTTAGCGAGTTACTCTCAAAGAGTTTGGATGATGCCATTTCATCAATATCGGGTTTAAAAAACTCAGGAAATACCTTTTTTGGGACTGGGAAATATCTTAAAGAAATTGATTTTACTATAAATGGGTTTAGTCAGAAGATGTATTTGATGGCGGTTAATAATGTTGGAAATGAAGTTAAGCTTCAGTGTTCTCGTTATTTTACTACCGGTAGGGTCGACGAACAAAACTCCAAAATCGATAAAGTCACTTTTACATTTTTCGGTGCCGCAACAACTGCTGATTTATGATTTTTGTCTGATAAATCGCGTTTATCATTAAGGTGAACGCGTATTGTTAACCGTCTGTGTATAAACAGTCTTTTTGAAATAATGAGCGATTTTTGATAGTGAATAAGTAGTGTTAGTGATGCAATTGCATTGGGGGAATCGATAAAAATTAACGGCACTATAGTCTTATTATTGAAATAAATGAAATATAGCGGTTAGCAATGAAATATTTATCATGCTAGCCATTGATACTTCTAACAATGTCAAAATATGCAAAGTGTCATATTGCGAGGTTACTATGGTTAGTGTGACGAGTTATAAATATCCAACGGAAACAGAGAATGATAATAGTCATTTTCAGAGTCAAACTCAGAGCCAGGGCCAGGGCCTGAGCCAGAGTCTAAGAGATAGTATCGAGGGTAATATTGAAGCATTTGATGCGATGGAACAAAGTGGCCTGCTCGATAATTGTAGAACATTATCTAAAAATGCCACTTTTCGTGAGGTTTTCCGAAGTTTATTATTATACATTTTAGATTCTTTACATATCTATCGGCATGATATCAGTGGTAAATTGGTTTCTTATTTTCATGTTACGCCTGAATCAGCGAATGCGAATTATAAAACATGGATCGCTACCACAGGGATGGATAGCTATATAAAAATTGAGCAGACCGGCAGTGATAAGTTTAAAGTCACTGATGTGTATCGTGAGTTAAAAGGCAACAGTTTGAAAAAACAGAGTAGAGACAGGGATTTTAGTGGTCGAAATGTGAAAGAGTTTATAGGGTTATTATCAGAGCACGATGTATTGGAAAAGTATCAACTCTCAAAAGTAACAGTTGCTGCAAATGCTCTTAAGCTAGAAGTTGTTAATAATAATTCTGAAAATAAACGCAGTTTTGGAGTTACTGATGCTGAGCGCCAATTAAAAAAAGCGTTAAATGAACAAACTCAATTAACTCCAGATAAATTAATTCCAGATGATTGTAGTTATAAATCAGACATAAAAAAACTAGATGTTCTGGAGGGAGAGTTTAGTTCACTTCTTGCTGATGCAGCAAGACACGTTGGAGAGGGTAGCTCAATTATTTCATGTTGTGGAGTTAAAATAAATAGCACAATCCATGAATTTCTGAGGAATAAAACCATGGCTTTGTCTGGCCATGGAGGTGTTAGAAAATATAAAGCTTTCGAAAAGCTTTTTAGTGAAATTGTATTTACGCCAGATGAATGTAATATTGTGAGAAACTCTCTACAGAAAGATGGTGTTGAGAAAAAAATCAGAGAAAATATTATTTCTTGCCTCTCCAGTATTTCAGGAATAGGTAACCTGTATTATGCTTGTTCACAGGCATTTCCTGTCGCGCTTGATAGGGGGGATATTAATGTAATACAGGCAAACGATTCTGTTTCTGCCGGGCTTGATGATAACCCAGGGTTTTGTGCTTTGCTGGGAAAAACAAATTTGCTTGTTGCTGACTTTTCACAGCATACATTCACACAAACCCATTATATTGTAAAAGCCGAAATAAATGAAGCTGGTAACGATTTTAATATTGCTAATTTCATTTATCGAACATACGGTGAGGATTATATTCATAACGACTCAGTGGATGACTCTCTTAATGAGCGTTCCGCTGAAGATTATAGGTTTCTGGATGACTCTTTGTTACCTGAAAACGATTTCCGCAACAGGAGGAGAAATTTTTCAGGCAATATTGCAATCGCAACCTACAAATAATTCGCTTTTTCGCAATAACACGTACCAAACGCTTACCTTTCAGGTAAGCGTTTTGACGATAAGACCAACATCATTAAGCCAATACATACCCCATATCCAACTTGAACAACATCGCGCTTATCGTTAAGGTATGCGCGTTTTTTATCCGCCAGGACCCAATCATGATCACCGTTGCACTTATAGACGATCACCTTATCGTCCGCTCCGGCTTTGCGCAGTTGCTGGGGCTGGAACCTGATTTACAGGTAGTTGCCGAGTTTGGTTCGGGGCGCGAGGCGCTGGCGGGGCTGCCGGGGCGCGGTGTGCAGGTGTGTATTTGCGATATCTCCATGCCCGATATCTCCGGTCTGGAGCTGCTAAGCCAGCTGCCGAAAGGCATGGCGACAATTATGCTCTCCGTTCATGACAGTCCGGCACTGGTTGAGCAGGCGCTTAACGCGGGGGCGCGCGGCTTTCTCTCCAAACGCTGTAGCCCGGATGAACTCATTGCTGCGGTGCATACGGTTGCCACGGGCGGCTGTTATCTGACGCCGGATATTGCTATTAAACTGGCATCCGGTCGCCAGGACCCGCTGACCAAACGTGAACGGCAGGTGGCAGAAAAACTGGCGCAAGGAATGGCGGTGAAAGAGATTGCTGCCGAACTGGGCTTGTCACCGAAAACGGTACACGTCCATCGCGCTAACCTGATGGAAAAACTGGGCGTCAGTAACGACGTTGAACTGGCGCGCCGCATGTTTGATGGCTGGTGATGAAGACGTTTTTCTCTCGCTTAATTACCGTTATTGCCTGCTTTTTTATCTTCTCTGCCGCATGGTTTTGCCTGTGGAGTATCAGCCTGCACCTGGTTGAGCGCCCTGATATGGCGGTGCTGTTATTTCCGTTTGGTCTGCGTCTGGGGCTAATGTTGCAATGCCCGCGCGGATACTGGCCCGTATTGCTGGGCGCGGAATGGCTGCTGATTTACTGGCTAACGCAGGCGGTCGGTTTAACCCATTTCTCCTTATTGATGATCGGTAGTTTACTGACGTTATTGCCCGTGGCGCTGATCTCGCGCTATCGCCATCAACGTGACTGGCGCACCTTGCTGTTACAGGGTGCGGCGCTGACGGCGGCGGCGTTGTTGCAGTCGCTGCCCTGGCTTTGGCACGGGAAAGAGTCGTGGAATGCGCTGTTGCTGACTTTAACTGGCGGCCTGACGCTGGCCCCGATATGTCTGGTGTTCTGGCACTATCTCGCCAATAACATCTGGCTGCCGCTCGGGCCGTCGTTAGTTTCTCAACCGATCAACTGGCGCGGGCGGCATCTGGTCTGGTACTTGCTGCTGTTTGTTATCAGTCTCTGGCTCCAGTTGGGATTGCCGGACGAACTGTCGCGTTTTACGCCATTCTGCCTGGCGCTGCCGATTATCGCGCTGGCCTGGCACTATGGCTGGCAAGGGGCGCTGATTGCGACGTTGATGAACGCCATCGCGCTGATCGCCAGTCAAACCTGGCGCGATCATCCGGTGGATTTATTGCTCTCGCTGCTGGTGCAAAGTCTGACAGGGTTGTTACTGGGCGCAGGTATCCAGCGGTTGCGTGAACTTAACCAGTCGCTGCAAAAAGAACTGGCGCGCAATCAGCATCTGGCTGAACGTTTGTTAGAAACTGAAGAGAGCGTGCGCCGCGACGTGGCGCGTGAGCTGCACGATGATATCGGTCAGACCATCACTGCCATTCGTACTCAGGCGGGCATTGTCCAGCGACTGGCGGCAGATAACGCCAGCGTGAAGCAGAGCGGGCAGCTCATCGAACAACTGTCGCTGGGTGTTTACGATGCGGTGCGCCGTTTGTTAGGGCGGTTACGTCCGCGCCAGCTGGATGATCTCACCCTGGAGCAGGCCATCCGCTCACTGATGCGGGAAATGGAGCTGGAAGGGCGCGGCATTGTCAGTCATCTCGAATGGCGAATCGATGAATCAGCGTTAAGCGAAAACCAGCGCGTGACGCTATTTCGCGTCTGCCAGGAAGGGTTGAACAACATTGTGAAACATGCCGATGCCAGCGCGGTCACGCTGCAAGGCTGGCAGCAGGATGAGCGGTTAATGCTGGTGATTGAAGACGATGGCAGCGGTTTACCGCCAGATTCCGGGCAACACGGTTTTGGCCTTACCGGAATGCGCGAGCGCGTAACGGCGCTGGGCGGCACATTGACCATTTCCTGTCTGCACGGCACGCGTGTCAGCGTTTCTCTACCTCAACGTTATGTCTAAGGTTCGATGATGTTGCCGTTTCTGAAAGCGCCTGCCGATGCGCCATTAATGACTGATAAACATGAAATTGATGCCCGCTATCGCTACTGGCGTCGGCATATTCTGCTGACCATCTGGCTGGGTTACGCGCTGTTTTACTTCACGCGGAAAAGTTTTAACGCCGCCGTACCAGAAATCCTTGCTAATGGAGTGCTCAGCCGTAGCGATATCGGCCTGTTAGCGACCCTGTTTTACATTACCTACGGCGTGTCGAAGTTTGTCTCCGGCATTGTCAGCGACCGCTCAAATGCCCGTTATTTTATGGGGATAGGGCTTATTGCCACGGGCATTATCAACATTCTGTTTGGCTTCTCGACGTCGCTATGGGCGTTTGCCGTGCTCTGGGTGCTGAACGCCTTTTTCCAGGGCTGGGGTTCACCGGTGTGTGCGCGTCTGTTAACGGCCTGGTATTCTCGTACCGAGCGCGGGGGTTGGTGGGCATTATGGAACACGGCGCATAACGTTGGCGGTGCGCTCATTCCCATTGTGATGGCAGCAGCTGCGCTGCATTACGGCTGGCGTGCCGGGATGATGATTGCTGGTTGTATGGCGATCGTCGTGGGGATTTTTCTCTGCTGGCGGCTGCGCGATCGCCCGCAGGCGTTAGGTTTACCAGCGGTTGGTGAATGGCGGCACGACGCGCTGGAGATTGCTCAACAACAAGAAGGGGCAGGGCTGACGCGTAAAGAGATCCTCACCAAGTATGTGTTGCTGAATCCGTATATCTGGCTGCTTTCGTTTTGCTATGTGCTGGTCTATGTGGTTCGGGCGGCGATCAACGACTGGGGCAATTTGTATATGTCCGAGACGCTGGGCGTCGATCTGGTCACGGCGAATACGGCTGTGACGATGTTTGAACTGGGCGGATTTATCGGTGCGCTGGTAGCGGGTTGGGGCTCGGACAAACTCTTTAACGGCAACCGCGGGCCGATGAATTTGATTTTCGCTGCCGGAATTTTGCTTTCAGTCGGCTCGCTGTGGCTGATGCCATTTGCCAGCTACGTGATGCAGGCAACCTGCTTCTTCACCATTGGTTTTTTTGTCTTTGGCCCGCAGATGTTAATCGGCATGGCGGCGGCAGAATGTTCCCACAAAGAGGCGGCAGGGGCGGCGACGGGGTTTGTCGGCTTGTTTGCTTATCTTGGTGCGTCGCTTGCTGGTTGGCCGCTGGCGAAAGTACTCGATACATGGCACTGGAGCGGATTTTTTGTGGTTATCGCCATCGCCGCCGGGATTTCCGCACTGCTGTTACTGCCCTTTTTGAACGCCCAGACACCGCGAGAAGCGTGATGCATCTCACCTTTTCACTTCATATCCGGCAAAACTAAGAAATTTTCCAGGTTTTGCCTGGACGCTATCTCAGGCCTGATTTGCTACTGATTTTTACAATGCATGCCTCACGCAGGTATTCATTTCAGGAGTAACCCATGCTGGCTTTCTTAAACCAGGTCCGCAAGCCGACCCTGGACCTTCCGCTCGAAGTGCGGCGCAAAATGTGGTTCAAACCGTTCATGCAATCCTACCTGGTGGTCTTTATCGGCTACCTGACGATGTACCTGATTCGCAAGAACTTTAACATCGCGCAGAACGATATGATTTCGACCTACGGGTTGAGCATGACGCAGCTGGGGATGATCGGCCTGGGTTTCTCCATCACTTATGGCGTGGGTAAAACGCTGGTTTCCTACTACGCCGACGGCAAAAACACCAAACAATTCCTGCCGTTCATGCTGATCCTGTCTGCCATTTGTATGCTGGGCTTCAGCGCCAGTATGGGCAGCGGCTCGGTTAGCCTGTTCCTGATGATTGCCTTCTACGCCTTAAGCGGCTTTTTCCAGAGTACCGGCGGTTCGTGCAGTTACTCCACCATCACCAAATGGACGCCGCGTCGTAAGCGCGGGACCTTCCTCGGTTTCTGGAACATTTCTCACAACCTTGGCGGTGCAGGCGCAGCAGGTGTGGCGCTGTTCGGCGCAAATTACCTGTTCGATGGTCATGTTATCGGCATGTTTATCTTCCCGTCGATTATCGCGCTGATTGTTGGTTTTATCGGTCTGCGTTACGGCAGCGACTCCCCGGAATCTTATGGCCTCGGCAAAGCTGAAGAGCTGTTTGGCGAGGAGATCAGTGAAGAGGATAAAGAGACAGAATCTACCGATATGACCAAGTGGCAGATCTTTGTTGAGTATGTGCTGAAAAACAAAGTGATCTGGCTGCTGTGCTTTGCCAACATTTTCCTCTATGTGGTGCGTATTGGTATCGACCAGTGGTCAACCGTGTATGCGTTCCAGGAACTGAAACTCTCTAAAGCGGTGGCGATTCAGGGCTTTACGCTGTTTGAAGCTGGTGCGCTGGTCGGTACGCTGCTGTGGGGCTGGCTCTCTGACCTGGCGAACGGTCGCCGTGGCCTGGTGGCCTGTATCGCGCTGGCGCTGATTATCGCCACGCTCGGTGTGTATCAACACGCCAGCAATCAATATATCTATCTGGCTTCTCTCTTTGCGTTGGGTTTCCTGGTCTTTGGCCCGCAATTGTTGATTGGTGTAGCTGCTGTTGGCTTTGTACCTAAAAAAGCGATTGGCGCTGCCGATGGTATTAAAGGCACCTTCGCTTACCTGATTGGTGACAGCTTTGCCAAGTTAGGTCTGGGAATGATTGCCGATGGGACGCCGGTATTTGGCCTTACCGGCTGGGCAGGCACCTTCGCCGCGCTGGATATCGCCGCGATTGGTTGTATCTGCCTGATGGCGATAGTGGCGGTGATGGAAGAACGCAAAATCCGCCGCGAGAAAAAAATTCAGCAGTTGACAGTGGCATAAACGTAACTGGTGACTTTTGCCCGGCATGACGCCGGGCTTTTTTTTATTATTCCGTGACTTCCAGCGTAGTGAATGCAAACTTCTCACCATCAAACAGCCCCTGACTGGTTAGTTTCAGCGCGGGGATCACTGGCAGGGAAAGAAACGCCATCTGAATAAACGGCTCATCGGGTAACGGACCGCATTCACGGGCGGCGGCTTTCAAGGCGTCAATTTGCTCCGCCAGTGACTGCGCCGTGTCGGTGCTCATTAGCCCGGCAATGGGCAACGGTAGATGACTTTGTACCTGACCGTTACGGACCACGCACAGCCCGCCGCCATCCTGAATCACCTGATTGACCGCCAGCGCCATCTCTTCTGCGCTACGACCTATCACCACAATATTATGGCTGTCATGGCTGACCGTCGCCGCCAGCGCACCTTCATTCAGGCCAAAGCCGCCGAGTAAACCACAGGCCGGAGCCAGTCGTTGTCCGTAACGCTCAAGAACGGCAATAAAGCACACATCATCGCGATCAAAACCGTTTTCGCTGTAGACGCTGGAGCGGGTAATCAATTCGTTATGGATGACGTCAATGACCCGATAGCGTTTTCCGGGCGTGAATTGCAGGGCAAAGTCGCTGGCGGAAACAGGCTGGCGGGCAATGGTATTGCCATACGGCGGAGCGGATTGTGCCAGTCTCGCCGACTCTTTCGCCTGTAAGGTTTGCGCATCGATCGGCTCGCCTTTCACCAGTACCTGCTGCACCGTGACCTTACGCGCATCGCTCAACAGGACGATATCGGCCTGCTTGCCGGGTGCCAGTAAGCCGAGGTGATTCAGACCAAAATGGCGCGCCGTCGACCAGCTGGCTACGCGATATGCCACATGCAGCGGTACATTGTGTTGTTCGATCAGGCGGCGAATTAAGGCATCGATGTGTCCTTCATGGGCGATCTCCCACGGGTTACGGTCATCGGTACAGAGCATGCATTGCGGGCTGTTAAATTCGTTGATCAACGGTGCCAGCGCGTTGAGATTGCGGGCTGCGGACCCTTCACGGATCATCAACGACATGCCGAGTTGCAATTTCCGGCGTCCTTCTTCCAGCTGATAACTTTCGTGGCAGTTTTCAATACCCGCAGCAATATAGGCGTTAAGTTCTTTACCACCCAAACCCGGGCAGTGACCGTCCAGCGTCAGGTGGCGAAATGCATCCAGTTTATCGAGCAGCGCATTCTGCCCGCTAATTACGCCAGGGTAGTCCATCATTTCTGCAAGGCCGGTAACCTGCGGATGGTCCCGCCAGGCGAGCATCTGTTCAAGGGTAAAACTGGCACCGTTAACATCGCAGCCTTCCAGAGCGGGTACGCAAGAGCTGACCTGTAAGTACTGGTTTTGCCTTGCCTGTTCGGCACAGCGGGCAAACCAGGCGAATCCGGCTTCGCCCATCACGTTGACGATTTCATGAGGGTCGCAAATAACGGTCGTCAGGCCGCGCGGCAGGGTCGCGGTTTCAAAAGTGACCGGCGTCATCATGCTGGATTCAATATGCAGGTGAGCATCAATAAACCCTGGCACCGCCGTTGCGCCGCGGGCATCAATCCGCTGCAACGCCGGAGCATCAGCGTATTCTGCGCCAACACCGGCAATGTAACGTCCTTTAATCACAATTGGGCCGGAAATTTCTCCGCCATTGATCAGGTCGAGAATAGAGACATTATCAATAATATAATCGGCAACAGCGTCTCCACGGGAAACGGCTAACAATTCCTGGTATTCAGCCCGGCTAATGTGATGAAATTTATGGTTAATAGAATTATTCATATTTTTCTCATTTTGATTTTATCAATTTGATTATTATTTATCATAAAGAAACGTCGCGAGATTATTAAAGAATATCCATTAATGTGCAATTGAAATGTGATAATTATCACTGAACCGTTGTTGTCATTTGTTTTACAAAAGCAAGGGATTAAATCTCCTCCAATGGACAAAAAAATGAATAATGACAATACCGATTACGTGAGTAATGAATCAGGGACGCTTTCGCGATTATTTAAACTACCTCAGCATGGGACCACCGTCCGCACAGAATTGATTGCGGGGATGACCACTTTTTTAACCATGGTGTACATCGTTTTTGTGAACCCGCAAATCCTCGGCGCGGCACAAATGGACCCGAAAGTGGTGTTTGTTACCACCTGTTTGATTGCCGGTATCGGCAGTATTGCGATGGGGATATTTGCTAACTTACCCGTGGCGCTGGCTCCGGCAATGGGGCTGAACGCCTTCTTTGCGTTCGTGGTCGTGGGGGCGATGGGTATCTCCTGGCAGACCGGGATGGGCGCGATATTCTGGGGCGCAGTTGGGCTATTTTTGCTCACGCTGTTTCGTATCCGGTACTGGATGATCTCCAACATTCCATTAAGTTTACGTATTGGTATCACCAGCGGAATCGGATTATTTATCGCCTTAATGGGATTAAAAAATACTGGCGTTATTGTCGCCAATAAAGACACCCTGGTGATGATTGGCGATTTAAGTTCTCACGGCGTGTTGTTAGGTATTTTAGGGTTTTTTATTATAACTGTGTTGTCATCACGTCATTTTCATGCCGCGGTGCTTGTTTCTATTGTGGTGACGTCTTGCTGTGGATTATTTTTCGGTGATGTTCATTTTAGCGGCGTCTATTCCATTCCGCCTGATATTAGCGGCGTCATTGGTGAAGTGGATTTGAGCGGTGCGTTAACACTTGAACTCGCCGGTATCATTTTCTCCTTTATGCTGATCAACCTATTTGATTCATCAGGAACATTAATTGGTGTAACTGATAAAGCTGGCTTAATAGATAGTAACGGTAAATTCCCCAATATGAATAAGGCGCTGTATGTTGATAGCGTCAGTTCGGTGGCGGGTGCGTTTATCGGTACCTCGTCTGTTACCGCCTATATTGAAAGTACTTCAGGTGTGGCTGTCGGTGGTCGCACGGGGCTGACTGCGGTTGTGGTCGGCGTTATGTTCCTGTTGGTTATGTTCTTCTCACCGCTGGTGGCGATGGTTCCTCCTTACGCAACCGCCGGAGCGTTAATCTTTGTTGGCGTGCTGATGACTTCGAGCCTGGCGCGCGTTAACTGGGATGATTTTACCGAATCGGTGCCCGCATTTATTACCACGGTGATGATGCCCTTTACTTTCTCGATCACCGAAGGGATTGCACTCGGCTTTATGTCGTACTGCATCATGAAAGTGTGCACCGGGCGCTGGCGCGATCTGAACCTGTGTGTGGTGGTGGTCGCAGCTCTGTTTGCACTGAAGATTATTCTGGTGGATTAGTAACTGGCGAGGGTTTCCAGATATTATGAGTTCTGATTACGCAGGAGAACTCATGATCTGGATAATGCTCGCCACGCTGGCGGTAGTGTTTGTGATTGGTTTTCGGGTGCTGACATCCGGGGCCAGAAAAGCGATTCGCCGTCTCAGCGATCGGCTGAACATCGATGTCGTACCCGTGGAGTCGATGGTCGATCAAATGGGAAAGTCAGCCGGTGACGAATTTTTACGTTATTTGCATCGCCCGGATGAGTCGCACCTGCAAAACGCCGCGCAGGTGTTGCTCATCTGGCAAATTGTCATTGTCGATGGTAGCGAACAGAACATGCTGCAATGGCATCGGATTTTACAAAAAGCCCGCCTTGCCGCGCCGATTACTGATGCTCAGGTCAGGCTGGCGCTGGGTTTTCTGCGCGAAACCGAACCTGAAATGCAGGATATTAATGCTTTTCAGATGCGCTATAACGCGTTCTTTCAGCCTGCCGAGGGCGTTCACTGGCTGCATTAAAACCGCTTCGTCTTATCAGCCTACAGACCGCGCCTGACCTGTAGGGTGGATTAGGCGTTCACGCCGCATCCGGTATTGGAACTGACAGTAGGTGAACGCATTATCTACGTTCTATTTACAGCAGCACCTCCAGCCCGTGTTTTTGCACAATGCTGAGCAGTTTTAATGAAATGCCATTGGGGCGTTTAGCGCCACTTTCCCATTTTTGTACAGTTGAAACGCTGGTATTGAGATAGTGAGCGAAGACGGGCTGACTCACTTTTAATTTTTCCCGCAGTGCTTTTATCTCAACAGGTTGTAAGTCTTGCACGCTGGTCAGGCAGGCTTTGTCAAAAGTACGCATCGTTTCGGCAGAAATAGCATCGACGCTGGACAATCCAGCCGCTGCGCTGTGAATAGCCTCAAATGCAGGACTTTTAAATTTAGTTTTTGCAGTCATAGCAGATCTCTGTCAGTTCTTTAGTGTTAATCATTGCTGTTAGTTGGGCTTTCGTCAGGAAGGCATAATGCTTTGCAAGTTCACGAAACCCAGCCAGTTCCTGACTATTGATGTTCGACATATCCTGTTTTGCATATAAAAACGTGTAAAACCAATTGCTTCCCCCTTTTGCCAGAATAATTGCACGCTCACGATTTCGGTGAAGGCGCTTTTTAAAAACGCCACCACCAAGTACATCAGCTTTACCTTGTTCCGTTTCTAAAATGGCCCGGCACAACTCTTCATCTGTCATTGCATGAGACCTGGCTTCCCTTGCAAACTATTTGGTTTTAAACACGCGTATATCGTTGAGATCCTGTTATTAAAGTATATCACCAAGTGCAATACTTTATCCCTTATTCCCAACCCCATTGCGAAAATGCATATCACCTTGCCCTATGATTTTTATTTCTTCGAGTAGCCTCGAACTTTTCCCACAACACCGTAAAAGTTGCAAAAACGTTAAATGCGTCACACATTTCAATGTTAAAGTGGTCGGCTTTTCCCCTGAAACATGCCACGGGTAACACCATGAGTGAATTTATTGCCGAAAACCGCGGCGCGGATGCCATCACCCGACCGAACTGGTCAGCCGTTTTCTCGGTGGCGTTTTGCGTCGCCTGTCTGATTATCGTTGAGTTTTTGCCCGTCAGTTTGTTGACGCCAATGGCCCAGGATTTAGGCATTTCGGAAGGGGTTGCCGGGCAATCGGTGACCGTGACCGCCTTTGTGGCAATGTTTGCCAGTTTGTTTATTACCCAGACAATTCAGGCCACTGACCGCCGCTATGTTGTTATTTTGTTTGCCGTTTTGCTGACGCTCTCCTGCTTGCTGGTTTCCTTTGCTAACTCATTCAGTTTGCTTTTAATCGGTCGTGCCTGTCTGGGGCTGGCGCTGGGTGGGTTCTGGGCGATGTCGGCGTCGCTGACCATGCGTCTGGTACCGCCGCGTACGGTGCCGAAGGCGCTGTCGGTGATCTTCGGCGCGGTTTCTATTGCGCTGGTGATTGCCGCACCGTTGGGCAGTTTTTTAGGCGAGCTTATCGGTTGGCGCAATGTCTTTAATGCGGCGGCGGTGATGGGCGTGCTGTGTATTTTCTGGATTATCAAATCATTGCCTTCGCTGCCAGGCGAACCCTCGCATCAGAAACAAAATACTTTCCGCTTATTACAACGTCCGGGTGTGATGGCAGGGATGATCGCCATCTTCATGTCTTTCGCCGGGCAGTTTGCTTTCTTCACGTATATTCGCCCGGTGTATATGAACCTGGCGGGATTCGGCGTGGATGGCTTAACGCTGGTGCTGTTGAGTTTTGGTATCGCCAGCTTTATTGGTACGTCGCTTTCGTCGTTCATTCTTAAACGTTCGGTAAAACTGGCCTTAGCAGGCGCGCCGTTAATACTGGCTGTGAGTGCGTTGGTGCTGACGTTGTGGGGAAGCGATAAAATCGTTGCTACCGGCGTGGCGATTATCTGGGGGCTAACTTTTGCATTGGTTCCTGTCGGCTGGTCAACGTGGATCACCCGCTCACTGGCCGATCAGGCAGAAAAAGCCGGGTCTATTCAGGTGGCGGTTATTCAGCTTGCTAATACCTGTGGCGCGGCAATCGGCGGTTATGCGCTGGATAATATTGGTCTGACTTCGCCGTTGATGTTGTCCGGCACATTGATGTTGCTGACGGCGTTATTGGTCACCGCAAAGGTGAAAATGAAGTAACGTATTTACAGGAGGGTTATTGCTCTGGCGGGAAAGCTCTCCTGTTCTTCCCCCTGATAACCCTTGATCAGGTATTGTTCTTATCTTGTTGTTATTTCCATTATTCCGCCTGTATTCATCATTTGCTAATCATGAATCATCATTTTCCCTCATGTTAAAGAAAGGTCATTTAATCTGAACGCATAGCGACAGGGATGACAAATGGCAGGGAAAGCTCATGGGAATGGCGATCGTCGGGGCGATAACACCATATGTGGATTGGGGGATCGTTTACGTCGTCTGACCGCCGGTATTTGCCTGATAACACAAACTATATTCCCTGTTATGGCAGCTGCCCCTACGCATATTAACCCTGCGCACTCGGATACTGCCGCGTCACTGATCCTGCCGAACGTTAAAACTATTCCATATACCCTGGGTGCGTTGGAATCGCCACCAACGGTCGCGGCACGCTTTGGTATCACCGTTGATGAATTACGTCGCCTGAATCAGTTCCGTACCTTTGCTCGGGGCTTTGACAATGTGCGTCAGGGCGATGAAATAGATGTGCCCCTCATTAACAGTAATAGCCCTGAAGCGCGCAACCTGAAAGCAATGCAGATGGAGCGCGACGGCAAAGATCCGCAAATGCAGGTCGCGGAAATGGCGCAGCAAAGCGGAACACTTTTAGCGCGCGATATGGACAGCGAACAGGCTGCGAGTATGGCGCGTGGCTGGGTGGCTTCTTCTGCCTCTGCGCAGGCAACGGACTGGCTCAGTCGTTGGGGAACTGCCCGGGTATCTCTTGGTGTGGATGAAGATTTCAGCCTTAAAAGCTCGTCATTTGAATTTCTCCATCCCTGGTACGAAACGCCGTATAACCTGGTCTTCAGCCAGCACACACTTCACCGTACGGATGATCGCACTCAAACCAACCACGGTATCGGCTGGCGTTATTTCACATCGAGCTGGATGTCTGGCGTCAATATGTTTATCGATCATGACCTGACCCGCTATCACACCCGAACCGGGATGGGCGTTGAATACTGGCGCGATTACCTGAAACTGAGCGGCAACGGTTATCTGCGCCTCAGTAACTGGCGTAGTGCACCGGAACTCGACAATGACTATGAAGCACGTCCGGCGAACGGGTGGGATCTTCGCGCCGAAGGCTGGTTACCGGCCTGGCCGCAGCTGGGCGGCAAGCTGGTCTATGAACAATATTATGGCGATGAAGTGGCGCTGTTTGGTAAAGACGAGCGACAAAATGATCCTCACGCGATTACCGCAGGTTTGAGTTACACCCCCGTTCCCCTGATCTCCTTTAGTGCCGAGCAACGGCAGGGTAAACAGGGGGAAAATGACACCCGAATTGGTATGGAGTTGACGTTGCAACCCGGCCATTCACTGCAAAAACAGCTCGATCCGGCTGAAGTTGCAGCACGACGCAGCCTTGTAGGCAGTCGCTATGACCTGGTCGATCGTAATAACAATATTGTTCTCGAATATCGCAAGAAAGAGCTGGTGCGGCTGACGCTGACCGATCCGTTGAAAGGCAAGCCGGGTGAGGTTAAATCGCTGGTTTCTTCCTTGCAAACCAAATATGCGCTGAAAGGTTATGACATTGAAGCCGCCTCCCTGCAATCAGCGGGCGGAAAAGTAGCAGTTTCCGGCAAGGATATTCAGGTCACTATTCCTCCCTACCGATTCACGGCAATGCCTGAAACCGACAACACTTACCCGATAGCGGTTACAGCGGAAGATTCGAAAGGAAATTTCTCCCGGCGTGAAGAAAGTATGGTGGTCGTGGAAAAACCCACACTAAACCTCACCGATTCAACGCTTTCTGTCGATCAGCAAATCCTGCTTGCTGATGGAAAATCAACCTCAACGCTGACCTATACCGCGCGAGATTCCAGCGGCAAGCCAATCCCAGGTATGACGTTAAAAACACAGGTGAAAGGTTTGCAGGATTTCGCCTTAAGCGAATGGAAAGACAACGGTAACGGAACCTATACCCAAATAGTTACCGCCGGGAAGACGTCTGGCGCGTTATCGCTGATGCCGCAATTTAACGGCGACGATATCGCTAAGACGCCAGCGCTGATTGCTATCGTGGCGAATACGGCATCCCGCGCTGACTCCACGATTGAGACAGACCAGGATAATTACGTCGCGGGTAAGCCGATAGTCGTTAAAGTGACCCTGAGAGATGATAACGGCAACGGGGTTACCGGACGAAAAGAACTTCTCAAACAAACCGTTAAAGTTGACAACACGAAGGCTGATGACGTTAGTGCCTGGACGGAAGAAAGTGAGGGAATTTACAAAGCAAGCTATACGGCCCATCTCATTGGCGACAAATTAACGGCCCAGCTGACGATGCCCGGCTGGCAAACCAAACATTCGGATGCGTTCAGTATTGCGGGTGATAAAGATACCGCCAAAATCGCTGCGATGCAGATCACCGCGAATAACGCAGTTGCCAGACGCGATCACAATACCGTCGCTGTGACGGTCAGGGATGTGCATCAAAATTTACTGCAGGGACAAAATGTTACCTTCACGGTCGTGAATGGTGCGGCGGTTTTTGCCGATCCAAATGGCGGTATTGTGACGACAGATAAAGACGGGATTGCCAGCGTTAACCTTGCCAGTGACCAGGCGGTAAACAGTCTTATCAAGGCCGAGATCAATGGCAGTAGTCAGTCTGTGGAAGTGAGCTTTATCACTGGCGATATCTCGCAGCTGACCTCCACCATCAAGACGGACGATGTGTCATACACCGCGGGTGGCAAGATAAAAGTGTCAGTTACCCTTATGGATGAGCAGAAAAACCGGGTGAAAGGGATGGCTTCGCTGCTGGCGGGTAGCAGTGTGGTCGAGGTGAGCGGTACAGATAAAAATGAAACGGGTAACTGGAGCGAAGAGTCTGATGGCGTTTACACCACCACCCGAACCGCGAAGATTGCTGGCGATCGCCATTACGCCACGCTGAAACTATCGACATGGAGTAGCGCGCAGCAATCCGATGCGTATGCCATCCGCGAAAGCGGAGCTGTGCTGGCTTATTCCTCCATCGTTACCGACAAAACGGCCTACACCGCGGGCGGCGCGATAAAAGTTACGGTAACACTCAAGGATAGCTATGAAAACCTGGTCGGGGGGCAACGAGACGCTATCAACCTGGCTATCCAGCTGCCAAATACAAAAGCGGAAAGCATCGCCTGGAATGAAGATCAAAAAGGAATTTATACCGCAACGTATACCGCCTTACTCCCTGGCACCGGTTTAAAAGCACAGCTACAGATGTCCGGCTGGGCGAACGCTCTGACTTCAAATGATTACAGTATTAGTGGCGATGCCGCCAGCGCACAAATTGTCGCGATGCAAGTGACAACGGGTAACCCGGATGTGCTGGCGAATGGCAGCGATCGACATACGGTGAATGTCCGGGTGGAAGATCAGTTTGGCAATGTGCTGCCGGAGCAGACCGTCACCTTTACGGTGACGAAGGGGGCGGCTGTATTTGCCAATACAGGGCAGAGCGCAGATATCAGGACGGATGCGCATGGCATGGCAGAGGTTGATCTGAGCAGTACCGTAGCGGATGCCAGCACTGTTGAGGCTAAGATCAATCAAAGCAGCGATAGTAAAACGGTGAACTTTGTTGCTGATGTTAGCACGGCGCAAGTCGCGGAGCTGGTGGTGACGCAGGACGGCTCAGTGGCAGATGGCGCGACGGCGAACACGCTGCGGGCGAGGGTCACCGATGCGTTCGGGAATGCACTTGCCGGGCAGACGGTTAGCGTGTTGGCAGGCAACGGCGCAACGACTGCTCCGACGGTCACCACGCAGCCGGATGGCACGGTGGAGATCAGTGTCACCAGCCAGACCGCCGGAGCCAGTGTGATCACTGCCAGCGTCAACAACAGCAGCCAGAGCCGGAACGTGACGTTTATTGCGGATGTCAGCACGGCGCAGATCGCGGATCTGGTCGTTAGCCAGGATAACGCGGTGGCAGACGGCGCGACGGCGAATACGCTGCAAGTGAGGGTCACCGATGCGTTCGGGAACATGCTAGCCGGGCAGACGGTCAGCGTGTTGGCGGACAACGGCGCAACGACTGCCCCGACGGTCATCACAGAGCCGGACGGGACGGTGGAGATCTCTGTCACCAGCCAGACGGCGGGCACCAGTGCCGTCACTGCAACCATCAACAGCAGCAGCCAGAGCCGGGACGTGACGTTTATCGGCGATATCAGGACGGCGCAGATCGCGAGTCTGGAGGTGGCGCAGGATAACGCCGTGGCTGACGGCACAATGGCGAACACGCTGCAGGTGAAGGTCACCGATGCTAACGGGAATGCACTTGCCGGGCAGACGGTCAGCGTGTTGGCGGACAACGGCGCAACGATCGCCCCGACGGTCACCACGCAGCCGGACGGTACGGTGGAGATCTCTGTTACCAGCCAGACGGCGGGGATCAGTACTGTCACAGCCAGCATCAACAACAGCAGTCTGAGCCGGAACGTGACATTTATCGCCGATGTCAGCACGGCGAAGATCGCTGATCTGGTGGTCATTAAGGATGGTTCAGAGGCAGACGGTTCGACGGCGAATACGCTGCAGGTGAAGGTCACCGATGCTAACGGTAATGCGCTTGCCGGGCAGACGGTCAGCGTGTTGGCGGGCAACAGCGCAACGGTTGCTCCGACGGTCACCACGCAGCCGGACGGCACGGTGGAGATCAGTGTCACCAGCCAGACGGCGGGCACCAGTACAGTCACCGCCAGCATCAACAACAGTAGCCAGAGCCAGAACGTCACCTTTGTACCTGGTGATGCATCGCGGCTCACTTCAACCGTTGAAACAAATAAGTCGAACTATACGGTTGGAGAGACAATCACCATCACGGTAACGCTCCGGGATGCGTTCGATAATCTGGTAACCGGTGCAGCTTCACAGTTAGCCGCTGATGGTGTGCTGACGGTGGCTGGCACTGACCCGTCAGAAACGGGAAGCTGGGTTGAATCAGGTGGCGTGTATACCACAACCCGAATGGCGACGATTGCCAGTACCAATCAGCACGCCAACCTGCAATTGCAGACGTGGAGTGATGGCGTAACGTCAGATCGCTATGACATACAGTCCGGTTCTCCGGCGCAAGCCACATCAACTATCGCTACGGATAAAAACGCCTACACCGCTGGTGACACTATAACCGTCGCTGTGACGCTGAAAGACGCGCACGGTAACCTGGTTGAAGGGGGCGAGTCCTTATTGTCTGGTGATAACGTAACAGTAGAAGGAGCCGTACGTTCAGGAGGATGGTCTGAAACCGCCGGTGTTTATACTGCTACATGGTCGGCGCAAATGGCGGGAGACTCTCACCACGCGACGCTGAAGTTGTCTGAATGGGGCAGCAGTAAACAATCAGAGAGTTATTCCATCCACAGCGGTGCTCCGGTGCAGGCAAATTCTGCTATCAGGACAGATAAATCGGCATATATCGCCGGGGAGCCATTAACCGTCACAATAACGTTGCGGGATGAGTTTGGTAACCCTGCTTTAGGGCTGACATCAGAAGTCATCGAGTCTTATATTGATAGTTTCGCGGTAGGCGGCGCAACTCCCGATTCTATGCGGTGGGTCGAGCAGAATAATGGTGAATATACCATTGTCTGGACAGCATGGGTTGCCGAGGAAAATCTGGTTGCCAGTCTGAAATTAAAAACATGGGCAACGGAGATTAAGTCCTCGTTATACGGAATACAACCAGGTGCAGCGGCAAAAAATCAATCCACGATTGTCGCGGACAAAACGATATATATCGCTGGGGATAGCATAACGGTGACCGTTGTTCTTAAAGATGCCCAGGGTAACTTTATTACTGATGGTGTTGTTCAGCTTAATGAGGAAAACGTACAAGTCAGGAATGCGGATCCTATCCAGGGCAATAATTGGGTTTACAACGGCAATGGGCAATATCAAAGACAGTATATGGCGCATTTTGCGGAAGCGAATTTGAATGCGCAACTGAAGATGGCTGGTTGGAGCGATGCCAATTATTCAAACAATTACACTATCAAACCAGGTGAAGTGAGTCCGCTTGGTTCACAGCTTCGTATACGAGAAGTTTTAGTAGTGGAAGGGGCGGATTTACCTGTCAGTGTTTTATTAGTTGATGATTTTGGAAATCCGGTGGATAACGGTCTGGATTTGCTGGATGATACAGTGTACTTACAAAATGTAGAAAAAAAAGAAGGGGAAAAATGGAGATATGTGGGTGATGGCATATATGAACGTACATATATGGCCTACCAAGAAGGAGAAAATTTAACTTCATTTATGGAGATTAAAGGTTGGCGTATATACGGACAACCATCCTATACCATCCTTCCTTTTGTGGAAGTCGAGTTGCTGAGTGTTAATGGTGTAAAATTCAGGGCGACAGATGGTTTTCCGGAAACAGGGTTTGATGGTGCAAAATTCACGCTGTTACTAACCCATAATATGAAAAATACGGATTATAATTGGACGGCTGGGATTTATGGAATTAATGTTGACAGTAATGGAGAAGTAACATTATCTGTGCTGATAAGAAGTGAAGTTACTATTACCGGGAAACCCAAGAATGGTAAAGGGAATGATGTTGTATTTAAATTCAAGATTAAAAAATGGTTTACTAGTTTAGGTGCTACCAGTAGTAATACCTGGGATATCATAAACACTTCATGTAGCTATGGTCAAATGCCGTCATCTTTAGAATTAGCGCAGCGGCCAAGCGGTGGGGTAGTACCGCGAAAAGTAGGTACGTTGTGGGGCGAATATGGTAATTTAAAAACTTATGGGAACGCTTTTAGCGGTACGGATTATTGGACAAGCACTCAGCTCATGGGAGTACACGAGAAATTTAATCCTGAAACTGGTATATCAGAGCTTGGAACAGGAAAGTCCTCTGGCTTGTGCGTAGAGTATTATTAACGAAGTAATCACTAAATTGCCCTGCATCAGCAGGGCAATTTATATTCGTTATTACGCAGAAGTACGCATCACACCAATAGTATTAAATTCGTTTTTCACACTGAGTAAACGGGGGTCATGAAGCAAAACATTTGACCATAAATCATTCTCTTTAATTAATTGTTGCCAGCGCTTTTCATATTCTTTCTTACCATAAACAGTGTAAATTAACGGCAAGATCACACCATTGATTTTGTTAGTGTTAATATTTGCCAGTAACTTCATAATGTCATTTTTTATAGATGCGCCATAGATCAGAAACTTCGTATAAAGCGAGTTAACACAGGTGTAATCAAGACCATGTTCAGGCTCAAGTTTAAGCAATAAACTTTTGGCTTTGTCATTATGTCCTTTCAGTGCCATGAACATAGCCAGAATAGAGGTAATAATTGGATTATTACAGGTGTTTTGACTGTTAAGATTTAATGCAAAAGATATCGCGTTATCGAGGGGGGATGTGTAATAAAGTATCATTAATTTAAGAATGCTTATGCCCATTTTATTGGGTTCAAGAGCAATGCTTTTTTCTATTAAATTAAATGCTCTTGCTAGGTCACCGTTCAAAAAACATAGCAGAGACTGATAATAATAAACGTCTGGCGAATTAGGTTTGAGTAAATGTGCTTGCTTAAATAGCACATTAGACACTGAATGTTCATCTTTTAGCCCACTGATTAAACCCAGTAAACCCAATGCCTGAGAATTTGAAGGGTTAATTTCCAGAGCCTTTTCAATGGAGGTTACTGCCGTAGTTATTGCTTGTTTTTGTTCACTGAGTCCAAGGAGGGCTAATGATATATGGCATTCCGCCAGGCAACAGTAGGGCAAGGTATTTTGCGGTTGCGTACTCACACAATCTCTAAATATTACTAATGCTCGTTTCAAACTCTCTGGTGTATAACGGTACATTTCCATTCTGCCATTCATATACATAACAGCAGAATCCAGAGATGGCATTTGTTGTGTATTAATAGATTTAAAATTAATATTGGGTATTTTTTCAATAAGAATATTAATTACTTGTGATAATAATACGGAAAGAGGATTATCGGGGTTGAAATCAATACTTTGATGATCAATCAATTTATGTGTTCTGGCATGAATTAACTCAATAAATAAACGCCAGTTTTTACCATAGTGAACGACCTGACCCATAATATAATATTCTGGACCTGTTTTATTGATAAACTGATGGATGGTGGAGAAATCACTGGCCTCATTTGTTACCGAAGCGGGTAAAATATCTAAACCACAAAAAGCATATTTTGAAAGGCCCTGGACAAGTTCGTAATGGAGTTTTAGAACATTGATCGAACCTTCAGTACGAAAGGGAAAAACGGCAAGAGTGGTGGTCGACTTTACCGGTTCATTATCGGTCACAATCACAATAGGTACAGTAAAACGGTATCCACGACCATAGACCGTTTCGATATACTTACACTGTTTATTCTCATGCAAAAGTTTGCGCAATGCATAAATACATCGTGTTAGAGATTCATCACTGGCAACACTCGCGCTCCAGACCTTATCGATAATCTCTTCTTTGCTAACAATTTCACCGTCAGCATTAAGTAATAGAATGATAACGCCAAGTTCTTTCGGGGGAATATGATATTCTTTGTTTTTGAATAATAATATTCCATTGTTTTTTAATACAAAGTCGCCAAATATATATTGTTGTGTATTATTTTTTCCATGTTGCAGTTGCATAGAACGCTCCTTCCGTTTTCTCTATTCATAGTATTAATTTGATTAATATAAAATAAAGTATTGGCAGAATTGCTCTATCAAAAAACGCTCATTTTGTAAGATTGTGATGAAGAAATGAATGAAAACTGATGCTTAATAATATGAAACGCTGGTCCCATTTTTCGGGACCAGATAGTGGGCGATAATTGTGGGTGTTACTTAATCAGAAACGTAAATAATCTTTCGCTGAATCAAAAAACGCAGTAATGGTTGAAGATAATAATTTGATAATTGTATCGTAGGTGGAGTTGGCTGTACTGTATTTAGTCGTGATAACCTGCACGTCGGTTTTCATGTTTTCTGCCTGGCCGTTATAACCCGCCAGCCATGCCTGGTATTCAGCTGTGCTTATTTCATAACCGGTGAATTCTTTAGATATATTTTTTTCCTTCCCTTTATCGTCCCTATGCACCATTGAGTCTGAAGACTGACTCATACTGTCAATAATCTGAGGGTTGGGAATAATAACATACAGACCGCTACCTTGCGGTTCAACTTCGACAATCGGAGAAGGTGTGCGGTGTTTGGGATCGGGTGGAATTACCGGAAGTCCTAAAGCGGCGCACCATTTTTCTGCTTCTTCTAGTGGTACACCAATTTTGTCAGCAGGTGCCGGAGGGTATAAAACATAGTCTGGATTGTAATGATAGTGGAAATCACCATTAGGATATTTATCGATATAATAAAAATGCATCAAGGCTTTTTGGAATGCATTGACGTCAAAAACTATCGCATCGCCTTTTTTATTAGAGTGAGTCCATTTTCCCATATTGCTTTGGATATGTTCACTGAAGTCCTGCCAGTATGCGCTCATTATCTCAACGCTATTTGCATAGATTTCGAGGTAGTCGCTACCGAGCACACTCATCAAATCAGCAATATCACTGCATATATATTTATCACTTTTAAATTCGTTTGAACTACTGGCCGTTAAAGTACTGCTGGTTGCTGAACTTCTCATTTCAGGCACAGAACTGTCTAAAGAAGCGATAGCGTGATTTAAGGTACCTTTGGTCGTTGCCATTGCACTTGACCCGGTTGTGTTGTGAGCAACGTTAGCCAGGGTTTTTCTCACAGAGTTATGCAGGGTCAATATTGTAGCGGTATCCTTTAATTTTACGTCAATAGTATTAACATTTTCTGTAAGCTGCAGAACGTTTTTTATCAGCAAATAACTTTCGTGTAAGAGCGCGGATCCTTTCTCTGACAGGTTCTCAGTTGGGAAATTTCTGAGCATGTTTTTAACGAAGTTAAGCTGTATGTCATGCTGGCATTTCCAGTCTTCATTTCGCGGGCCACGTTCACTGACTAAAGTTGATAGTTTTTCAACATCTTTCTTGAGCATAGCGCCAATATTATTATCCTTACTGGCGCTGTTATACAAATTACCCTCGCTTTTGCTGTTTTCTAGTTGATGAGGCTCCTCACTTTGCGAGGATGCCTCTTGAAGAGGAATGTTTGCATTCTGCTGACGTAGAATATCTATATTTAAATTATTATCTTTATTAATCATGTGTCATTCCTCCTTAAATATAAGAAACTATTATTGCAATAATTTATGAGCGAATGCCTTGAACGATAGCACTATCAGTATCAATAATGGTTTGTATTATTTGCTGTAATAAATTGAGTGCCTGATCTCTTCCTTGAATATCACGATTAATTTGATCCAGATAGCTACTCATAACTGAATGCATGACATTTTTAGCCTGTTCAACAATGTCTTTTTCTGCATGAGTAGTACTTTCTAGAATTCTAAGTGATGCTTGAGTTGATTGATTAACAAGCTGTGAAAGTACATCTGCTTTACCTATAGTAAAATATTTATTATATTTCCTGTTATGTTTTATACTAATACGCTCGTTTTTATCTCTAATTTTTTCTTCCGTAGTTTCTTTTTCTTTATCGTAATATTTCAGGGTCTCTTCTTTTTGTTCTTCATCAAGTGTTGTATCTTTCGTTGTTGTTTTTATTTCTTCATCTATTTGCTTGAGATAAGCTTGTTGATCTTGAACTTCCCTTTTTAATCCTCGCTGTGTTTTATCATCAGTTCCACTGATAGTGTGCTTCTGATCAGGTGTAAGGGTTTGCATCTTTTCGGGATGGCTTCTGAAATTTGCTACAACAGATGCTGCAGCTCCAGCTGCGCCAACTGTTGACCCGGCAAGAACACCTGCCGAACTTGCCATTGTGGCGTGTACGGTTTCTGTTTTCTGATACTGGACAAGTTGTTCAAAAACGTTGCTCATAATAGCCTCAGACATAGCAGAGGCTTTATACATTGATGTGAATACCCTTAAAAATTCCTCCATAACAGCCTGTTGTCGCATGGTCAAATTATCTAGCATATCAAGGATATTATATTTAGATATTTTAATAGAACTCTGTTCTGCAGAACTGCTTGATTGACTGAATGAAATTGTAGCTTGGTCAAGGTCACCCCTCAAATTATCTAGCGTATTCCTTGAGTAATTAAGATTATCCAAAAGTTTTACTCTTAGTTCCGGACAGACTTCTCTGTCTGTATTTTTTAATATTATAAACTGAGAGCTTATGTCATGCTTAATATCTTTAAGGTTATAGTATTGCACAATTTTATTATCATTTGGTATGTTGTTTTCTTTACCATAATCTCTATCAAAGATTGTTTTATCGAGATTGTTAATATTATGTATGCTGGTCGCATTTTTAATTTCATAGGTGGCCATGTTAAAACCCTCTTATACGATAGAATGGGAAGCAAATTTTAAGGCTTCAGTTCGGTGTTGTAATACTCTTACCATCTGGCTTACCTCTTGTTCGACGGTTTTATCCACCCTTTGCAATACTGAAAGCATTTGTTCACGCGTTTTTGATAGATTACTCATGTCCTGTTGTAAAATTGCCATGTCGGCAGAGTTTCCAGCAACAAAACAATTCATCGTCGATGTTGCTATTGCACAGATGAGTAAGCCTATTTTCTCCAGGCCATTACTTATTTTGGCAATCAACTTCAACACTACGGCTGATGTTTGTAGCACGCTGCATACGCTGTCTAATACCTTTATAATATTTTTTGAAACGGAATTAATAATGGATTCAATGGTTGATTTTATAGTGCTTGTTATTTCTTTGGTGACTTCTTCGGCGGCTGTTTTTGATAATGCAGAAACAACGGCCCCTATTGCTACAGAACATATTACAGCTGCACCAATCATTACTGTCGCCATGACAATAGAAGCGGCTGCACTTGCGTAAATACTTTTAACCAGTTCAATCGTATCTTGATCGACACCAATAACGTCCAGAAGCGCGGTGATTGCGAGCAGAGTGGGATCAACTGTTTTAATCGCAGCCGAAAGACCTTCAACAACTTTCCCTAAAATCCAGCCGGTAGCCGTGGTGCCCAGAGCGATTTGACAAGTGATATCTACACCTAATACTACTGCGCCCGCTATTCCTCCAATAAGTGCCAATGCACCCGCAATACTTGAACCACCACTTGGAACTGCAGCAAGAAGACCAACAACAATTAAGACTGCGCTTACGGCAAAGGTAACTACAGTTACACACTCATTAACGATTTTTAAAACTTTAGTCGTGGTAGTATATTTACGTGCTGTTTCATTGAGTTTATTTTCCCTGACATGGTTAATCTCTTTCATTACCTCAGATTGATTTTTAATAGAGTCGCAATTGGTATCACCAATAACTTCCATTACTGAAGTAATCAAAAGGATAAATGTGGCTGTCGCGTTTCTATTTTTCTGGTTTTCCTGTGTCAGGCAAATATTGGTGGTGAAGTTATTAATCTGTTCTTGCTGTTGAATTTCGTCAAAAATTTCCATACTTTGGCCGATCGCAGCATCAGCATCCATAATGGCTGTATTTAACGATTTCTCAGCTAACGATTTTTTTTGTAATGACAGCGTGAGTGTTTTTTCAGCCGCATTTTTTTGCGTCAGTACTTTATTATATTGCGGATCGCCAGGTTGCAGTTGCGACAGCTCTTGATTCAATGTGTTGACTTTTTTCTCCAGCGATTGCACCTTTTTATCGACCGCATTGTAATTATTATTGGCCTGATGCATGATATCGTCGGCTTTTTGCGCATCATCTAATGACGAGGAGTAAGCGTCACTTAATTCACGAAACTTATTATGTGCCATTTCGTGTCGAAGCAGGGTGCTGTCAAGGTTATTATGCAAACGTGTTGTAATATCCTGATCGGCAATGCCTGTTAAATTACCCAAAATCATTGTCAGGCGGGCATCATTCGTCTTTGCTGTAGTGGCGTTGTCTGAATCTGAAACCTGTATTGTAGGCGGAGCAAGCATCGGTTTGTTTTCAAGACGAGCGCGAATATCGTTATCAAGGGATTTCGGGTTTTTATTAAGCCGCATGGGATCAACTTGCGTTTTGCTGCTGTCCTGCAGTCTTTTTTCCGCATCGCTATACTGTGTACGCAATGTTTCACTGATTTGTTCAAACGTGATCGTTTGTCCCGTAATCGGTGCCGACATAATTCACCTCCTTTTTAAGCTATCATCGGGTGTAATTAATTCTTTTTTATTTAACTCATGGCAGATGTTTATTCCCATCTAAAATGGCATCAACGGGAAAGTAAGTAATGTGTTTATTGTTATTCTTCTCATTTATTTTATCGCCATGGTTATTTTTTAAATCAACTGTGCCTTCCTCATGATATTTCCTGGCTAACTCTTCAGACGTAAAAGAAGCGTTTTTTCCGTTTATGTTCATTTTGCCGACTCACTCTGTTTGAACTTCCTCTTCGGAATTGGCTGTCAAAAGTTCAAGATAAGTAGTAGCCATCTCTTTAATTTTTTCATTTTGACTATAGGTTACGACTGTATTAAATAACTCCGTGGCCATTTTAATGTTTTTTAAGCCCATCTGGCATTGACCCATATAATAAACCAAAGAGAAATCGTTATCGGGAGATAGCATTAAACAGATATGATACATGTCGAATGCCTTTTGATAATCTTTCTTCAACTGACAGACGGCGGCATATCCTTTTAAATAGTTATAATTTTGGAAATCATAAATACAGAGAAATTTAAAAAAGAGTTCAGCTTCGTCAAGTCTTCCTTTTTCATAAAAGTTATAAGCGTAAGCATAAACGCCTTCAAGGGTATCCGGGGTTATGCCATGCAGCTCTGCAAGTGTTGCTCCCATACCTAATGCACGTTCGAACTTACTGGCAATTTCTTTATTTTCTTCTAAATCCAGATTTGCGCTTTCCATCTCTACTCTCTCCTTTCGAACATTCTTTGTTCAGACTTCACCATTTTTTAGAGGGTGGTGATATCAAAATTCGCTCATTTTTATGCCCATCCGTTGGGCTTCGTTTTCTGCATTAAAAACAAGTATTGTTTCAATGAGATAAGATTTTCTATGTGATGAAATGAAAATAATGTAGAGGGAAATTTATCCACAATCCTGATGAACTGGTTCAATTTTGATTGGAATTTGAAAAAGCAGGTGATTTACTGATGTGCGAGTTTAAGTCAGCGGCTGCTGGCCTGAGCGCGGAGGTGTGCGAAATTCACATATCCGGGCATTCCACCTTACCCAGCGCTTCCCAGTAGTTATTCTGATTATTACGCTCCATCGCCACAATAGCTTCGCGGATATGTTGTTTGTTACTCTCATCAGACAACATTAATTTTTCCCACGCTTCGTCTGATAATGACGCCTGTGGCGTGCAAATTTTACGTAAATCTTGCAATACCGTGGTTTTCTCTTTTGCCGACTGTAGCGAGCTGAATGGCGACTCGGCCTGAGAAATGGCTGGAAAAGTCAGGAATACGGTAATCATGAGTAGCATCGTTGGCTTCATAGCGGCAACCTTCTGCAAATGTGCATCGAATGAAGCATAAGTGTAGTTTGCTTTTACCGCTCTCATCATGCTGTACGAAAGGTGTTTGCGTGGTCAGCAAGAAGTGCCAGTTTTTTTATACCTTTTTCTTCTATTCGATAGCTTTTCGTTTTTTAAATCGTAGTGATCTTGCCATTATAGTCAGTTAATGATTAAAAAAGGATAAAAAAGTGAAACTGACAACACATCATCTACGGGCGGGGGCCGCATTATTGCTGGCAGGAATTCTGCTGGCAGGTTGCGACCAGAGTAGCAGCGATGCAAAACACATTAAAGTTGGCGTTATAAATGGCGCAGAACAAGATGTCGCGGAAGTCGCTAAAAAGGTAGCAAAAGAGAAATATGGCCTCGATGTTGAACTGGTAGGATTTAGCGGTTCGTTGCTACCGAACGATGCGACAAATCATGGCGAGCTTGATGCGAACGTCTTCCAGCATCGGCCCTTTCTTGAACAAGATAATCAGGCACATGGTTATAAACTGGTAGCGGTGGGAAATACGTTTGTCTTCCCTATGGCGGGTTATTCCAAAAAAATCAAAACCGTGGCGCAAATAAAAGAAGGCGCGACAGTGGCGATCCCCAACGACCCGACCAACCTTGGTCGCGCGCTTTTACTGTTGCAAAAAGAGAAGCTAATTACTCTGAAAGAGGGAAAAGGGTTATTACCTACCGCGCTGGATATAACCGATAATCCTCGTCATTTGCAGATTATGGAACTCGAGGGGACGCAGCTCCCGCGCGTACTGGATGATCCCAAAGTTGATGTGGCGATTATCAGCACCACTTACATTCAGCAGACCGGACTTTCTCCGGTGCACGACAGCGTATTTATTGAAGATAAAAATTCGCCGTATGTGAACATTCTGGTAGCACGGGAAGATAATAAGAATGCAGAAAACGTGAAGGAATTTCTGCAATCTTATCAATCATCCGAAGTCGCTAAAGCGGCAGAAACCATCTTTAACGGTGGCGCGCTGCCTGGCTGGTAATTCTCACTCATCCCGCGCCGGACGATTTATTTTTCTGGCGCGGCGACGGGAATCCATTGAAATCAAAATCACTGATGACAGAATCAGAAGCGTTCCCAGCCAGTCCGGTAATGTGAATGTGATCCCCAGCAACAGCAAAGAGAGCAGCGCGCTACTTAATGGTTCTGCACAGCTCAAAATGCTGGCTTTTGGACCGCCAATTAATTGTGCTCCTTTCAGGTACAGACTAAATGTCAGGGACGTACCAATGACCACCAAATAAAAAAACGCCAGAATCAAACTGCCGTTAACGACAAAGTTTGTCCCTTGTCTGGCATAAAAAGGCAACAGAATCAGACCGCCGATCAGCATACTCCAGCCGACGACAGGCAACGTGCCATAGCGGGCAATTAGCGTTGAGGGATAGGTGGTATAGAATGCCGCAGCAAATGCCGAGGCAATGCCCCAGAATAACGCGGCAGGAGAGATCGATAATGACGTCGGATTACCGTGTGTCACCAGTAAAAAAGTCCCGACCAGCGATGTCAAAATAGCGCAAAAAACCAGAATGCCCGGGCGCGATTTACGTACCAGTGAGAACCAGGCGACGATAATCGTCGGTGAGAGGAATTGCAGCACCGTTGCCGTGGCTGCGTTCGATTTTTCGATGGTTAGCAAAAAAGTGAGCTGTACGGTTAGCGCGCCAACCACGGAAAAAATCAGCAGACTAATGGCATCTTTGTGATTGTTAATAATAGAAAAGATTTTATCGCCATGAACAAATGACAGCGTCAGCAGAATCAAACCGGCGAATATCAAACGCGTCATAGTCAAAAACTGCGACGACATCTGGCTTTGCTCCATGATGTATTGCGCGCAGACCCCTGAACTTCCCCACAACACGGCGGCAATCAGAACGTTCAGCATCCCCTTTCTGGTGGAACCCATTTTTCCCTCTGCATACTGTTTTGTCGTTTATGTATGCAGGCATGATAGCAAAAATGGCGAGGATGGCTCTGTTTGCGCCACGCCGATTTTTCTTAGCCCAGACTGGTGAGCTAAATATCTTTAATAAACAGCAGGCAAATCATCGCAATACCCAACATCCCTATCGCCAGCCAGAACAACGCGTGGTAGCTCCAGATTTCAACCATAATTCCGTCAACAGAGCCGGCGATAATCCAGCCGACGCGTGAGGTATTTGCATATAACGTTGTCGCAGAGCCTATTTTTTCAGGCATCAGATCCTGAAAATAAAGCATGCCGATACCACAGAGAATACCAAGGAAAATGGCATTTAGAATTTGCAATTCCAGCTCAATTGCCGGAGTCGTCGCCATGAGTACGCTGGCGTAAAAACACATACCACTCACGATAGCAATGAGCATTAATAGCCGCTTGCCAATACGTTTCATGTAATAGCCTGCGATTAACATCATCGGAATTTCCAGACCGGCAGCGATACCAATCATTTCTCCAGCCAGTTTATCGGTTAGATGCAGTTCATCAATAATAAATAGCGGCATATTTATCATGTAGAGATTATTCGCCGCCCACATCATTGAACAGACCACAAAAAGTAGCCGCGTATCCCGCTTCCTGTGGGTGGAGGGTAAAATTTCTATGGGTTGGGTAACGACAGGAATATTTCTTTGTATTGATGGCAAAAACAACCAGACTATCAGTCCGCAAACAACAAATGCGATGGCAGCGGTGAGATACATCACTTTAAAACTAAATCCCATTGCCAGTTCATAAGCGAGCGGTGGCCCGATAACCCAGGCAAGCGAGATCTGAGCACGTAAAAATGTACTGAACATGACCGTCTCACGGCCTGTTCTGTCGGCGTGTTCACGGGCGAGGGCGAACATTTGCGGGTTTGCAGTGGAAGCAAAACTACTCAGAAGTACGCCCGTTGAGAGGAGAATGAAGTAGTTGCGATTCCACGCAAAAAGCGTGCAGGCCAGCACTCCAAATAAGCAACATAGCAGGATCAGTAATTTACGGTCGCCTTGTTTATCGGAGTGCCTTGCCAGAAATTGACTGACCAGAATTCCCATAATAGCGCTACCGGTGAAGAAAAAACCTACCATTATAGGACGGGCTTTCAGTTCATCTGCGAGGAATATACTTAGGGTGGGAGTCTGGAGAGCGCCCGTAATACCAGTCAGAAAGGCGACAAGTAAAAATGCCGCGGCAGTGAGATCAAGTATTTTTGATGGAGTAGTAGCCGTTTTTTGCATTCTTCTGAATCACCGGGCGACAAAATATAACTGAGTTACAAATAAGTACCAGTCGAATGAGTATTGTATTAAGAATTTTTGAGTATCGCTGATACAACCAGAAAGCAATGCTAGCGCAATATTATAGGGCCAGCAATTGAGATTATTAGCAAAGGCATGTTAAGAGTTAATCACCGAATTTATATATTAATTATAGTAAGGCAATGAGCTATTTTTGATAGTAAAAATAAAACAAGTTTATTTGATATATTAAATGAAAAAATTAATCTTGATGGCAGTCTGATTATTGGTGAAGTTTATAGGTCAGTTTTTTTCGCCAGCGGTTAAAGGAATAGAATAGTCGTATAAAAAGGGTGTGCAGAAGCGTGTAAAACAACATCTTCACCTTAATGGCGATACAGTTGGCTGAGAGTCAGTAGGGGGCAAATCACCTGCAAATAAACACGGCGCATACTGGCGCGAATATCGCGGATGCGTTCGAGGACAGAAGAACCGACTGGCGGATTCTTCAGCCGCTCATCGTCCATCATAAAACCTTTGATCAGGTATTCCTGAAGCCGATTTAATATTGAGCAGTAGAAAATATCTGGATTGACAGTATTACGAGGGGTTGGAGAACGTATGAAGAGGAATTTTGGCGGAAGATCACAGGAGTCGAACCTGCCCGGGACCGCTGGCGGCCCCAACTGGATTTGAAGTCCAGCCGCCTCACCGGAGACGACGATCTTCCGCGCCTCGATTGCTACATGGAGGCGGGGCGCATTATAGCTACTTCCTTGAGTTTCTACATCCCCCAGATCAGTTTTTTCCGCCTAATACATGCAGCGTATTATCACGAAAACATTATAGTTCATATAAAACCCATACTTTACAATGATATATGAGCGTAATTTACGCTACCACGATCACATAAAACAAGAATCATAAATTAATAACCAGATATCGGAATATTCGCTCTCGCAGGGATGGTTTACAAAATGCGTTATCGGTCTCAGCACCCCTATAGCATCAAGGAAAAGCAGATGAAGAGTGAAGTGTTGTCCGTTAAAGAGAAAATTGGTTATGGCATGGGAGACGCCGCCAGCCACATTATTTTCGATAACGTAATGTTATATATGATGTTCTTTTATACCGATATTTTTGGCATTCCTGCCGGATTTGTCGGAACCATGTTTTTGGTCGCTCGTGCACTGGATGCGATTTCCGATCCTTGCATGGGGTTGTTGGCCGATCGAACGCGCTCTCGCTGGGGTAAATTTCGTCCGTGGGTACTGTTTGGCGCACTGCCATTCGGGATCGTCTGTGTACTGGCCTATAGCACGCCAGATCTCAGTATGAACGGCAAAATGATCTATGCAGCAATTACTTACACCCTACTTACCTTACTTTATACCATCGTCAATATCCCTTACTGCGCATTGGGTGGTGTAATCACCAATGACCCGACTCAGCGTATCTCGCTGCAATCCTGGCGTTTTGTGCTGGCGACCGCGGGAGGCATGCTCTCTACTGTTCTGATGATGCCGCTGGTTAATTTAATTGGTGGTGATAATAAACCACTCGGTTTCCAGGGCGGTATCGCGGTCCTTTCCGTGGTGGCATTCATGATGCTGGCATTTTGTTTCTTCACCACTAAAGAACGCGTTGAAGCACCACCTACAACGACGTCTATGAGGGAAGATTTACGTGATATCTGGCAAAACGACCAGTGGCGTATTGTCGGTTTACTAACCATTTTCAATATTCTGGCGGTGTGCGTACGCGGTGGGGCGATGATGTATTACGTCACATGGATTTTGGGCACGCCGGAAGTATTTGTCGCTTTTCTCACCACTTATTGCGTGGGTAACCTGATTGGCTCCGCACTGGCAAAACCGCTGACCGACTGGAAATGTAAAGTCACTATCTTCTGGTGGACGAACGCCCTGCTGGCAGTGATTAGCCTCGCGATGTTCTTTGTTCCTATGCAGGCCAGCATCACCATGTTTGTCTTCATCTTCGTGATTGGTGTGTTGCATCAACTGGTGACACCTATCCAGTGGGTAATGATGTCCGATACCGTCGACTACGGCGAGTGGTGTAATGGTAAACGCCTGACCGGGATCAGTTTTGCTGGCACGCTGTTTGTGCTCAAACTGGGGTTGGCCTTCGGTGGTGCCCTTATCGGCTGGATGCTGGCTTATGGCGGATATGATGCGGCAGAAAAAGCGCAGAACAGCGCCACAATTAGCATCATTATCGCGCTATTCACGATTGTTCCGGCGATCTGTTACTTGCTGAGCGCGATTATCGCTAAACGCTACTACTCACTCACGACGCACAATCTGAAAACCGTTATGGAACAGCTGGCCCAGGGCAAACGCCGTTGCCAGCAACAATTCACCTCTCAAGAAGTGCAGAACTAAGGAACGGCAATGAAAATTAGCGACGGAAACTGGTTGATTCAACCTGGCCTCAATTTGATTCACCCGCTTCAGGTGTTCGAGGTTGAACTGCAGGGTAATGAAATGGTGGTCTATGCTGCCCCCCGTGATGTGCGTGAACGTACCTGGCAGCTTGATACGCCTTTATTTACGCTGCGCTTTTTCTCCCCACAGGAAGGTATTGTCGGTGTACGGATTGAGCATTTTCAGGGGGCGCTGAATAACGGTCCTCATTACCCGCTCAATATTTTGCAGGACGTGAAGGTCACAATCGAAAACACAGAACGTTACGCTGAGTTTAAAAGTGGCAACTTAAGTGCGCGTGTCAGCAAAGGTGAGTTCTGGTCACTGGATTTTCTGCGCAACGGCGAACGTATTACCGGTAGTCAGGTGAAAAATAACGGCTACGTGCAGGACACGAATAATCAACGAAATTATATGTTTGAGCGGCTGGATCTTGGCGTTGGCGAAACAGTTTACGGTCTGGGAGAGCGCTTTACTGCCCTGGTGCGCAATGGCCAGACGGTAGAGACCTGGAACCGGGACGGCGGCACAAGTACTGAACAGGCGTATAAAAATATTCCGTTCTATATGACTAACCGTGGTTATGGGGTACTGGTCAATCATCCTCAATGCGTCTCTTTTGAAGTGGGATCGGAGAAAGTCTCCAAAGTGCAGTTCAGCGTTGAGAGTGAATATCTCGAATACTTTGTTATCGACGGCCCGACGCCGAAAGCGGTACTTGATCGTTATACCCGTTTTACTGGTCGTCCGGCGCTGCCGCCCGCGTGGTCCTTCGGCCTGTGGCTAACCACTTCATTTACCACCAACTACGACGAAGCGACGGTAAACAGCTTTATCGATGGTATGGCGGAACGCAATCTGCCACTGCATGTTTTCCACTTTGACTGTTTCTGGATGAAAGCCTTCCAGTGGTGCGATTTTGAGTGGGATCCGCTGACTTTTCCGGACCCGGAAGGGATGATCCGCCGTCTGAAAGCGAAAGGGCTGAAAATCTGCGTCTGGATTAACCCCTATATTGGGCAAAAATCCCCCGTCTTTAAAGAGTTACAAGAGAAAGGTTATTTACTCAAACGCCCGGACGGTTCGCTGTTGCAGTGGGATAAATGGCAGCCAGGTCTGGCGATTTATGACTTTACCAATCCGGATGCCTGCAAATGGTACGCCGACAAACTGAAAGGTCTGGTCGCGATGGGCGTTGATTGCTTTAAGACCGACTTTGGCGAACGTATTCCAACCGATGTTCAGTGGTTTGATGGTTCCGATCCGCAGAAAATGCATAACCATTATGCGTACATCTACAACGAACTGGTGTGGAACGTGCTCAAGGACACCGTTGGTGAGGAAGAAGCCGTCTTGTTTGCCCGCTCGGCCTCCGTTGGTGCGCAGAAATTTCCGGTACACTGGGGTGGCGACTGTTACGCTAACTACGAATCAATGGCGGAAAGCCTGCGCGGTGGTTTGTCTATTGGCCTTTCAGGTTTTGGCTTCTGGAGCCACGATATCGGCGGCTTTGAAAATACCGCTCCGGCGCACGTTTACAAACGCTGGTGCGCGTTTGGTTTGCTCTCCAGCCATAGCCGTTTGCACGGCAGCAAATCTTATCGTGTGCCGTGGGCCTATGATGATGAGTCCTGTGATGTGGTGCGCTTCTTCACGCAACTGAAATGCCGCATGATGCCGTATCTGTATCGTGAGGCTGCTCGTGCGAACGCGCGGGGTACGCCGATGATGCGGGCCATGATGATGGAGTTTCCGGACGATCCGGCTTGTGATTACCTTGACCGTCAATACATGTTAGGCGATAACGTGATGGTTGCTCCGGTGTTCACTGAAGCGGGCGATGTGCAGTTCTACTTGCCGGAAGGTCGCTGGACACTCCTGTGGCACAACGATGAACTCGATGGTAGTCGCTGGCATAAACAGCAGCACGGCTTCCTGAGTCTGCCCGTTTATGTGCGTGATAGCACCCTACTGGCGCTGGGCAACAACGAGCAACGTCCCGATTACGCGTGGCACGAAGGTACAGCATTCCACCTCTTTAATCTGCAAGACGGGCATGAAGCCATCTGTGAAGTGCCCACTGCTGACGGTTCGGTGATCTTTACTTTGAAAGCAACACGTACTGGCAACACGATTACTGTGACTGGTACGGGCGAGGCGAAGAACTGGACACTGTGCTTGCGCAATGTTGTGAAAGTAAATGGTCTGCAAGGCGGTTCGCAGGCTGAAAGTGAGCAGGGACTGGTGGTGACTCCTCAAGGGAATGTGCTGACAATTACGTTGTAATCTATTGAAGAATGCCGGATACGAATGGTTTTGTGTCGTATCCGGTAAATAATCTCACATCTGGTAATAAATATTTCTTCCATCGTATTTGCGAGCATGATCACGATTATTCATCACGAAAATGTGATCTGTGCTGAAAAATATCCCTTAACCGCCTTGCTATGTTTTATCACTGTCCGGATTACGGACATATTTTAGTATTGTTGTGAAATTATTCTGCTTTATATTTACCCTCAGAGATGGCAACTGAAGCTCTTCCTCATGGGGCTTCTTAATCTGTGATAAGGGTAAAAAATGCAAATGATTACCTCGCGACAAAACAGATTATTACGATTCCTTCTACCACGAAGGGAATATACGACTATTGTTACGATTGCCGGCTATTTAAATGTTTCGGAAAAAACCATTCAACGTGATTTACGTTTACTTGAGCAATGGCTGGGGCAATGGAGAATAAGTGTTGAGAAGCGTGCTGGCGCGGGTGTGATGTTAAGCGCGGAGAATATTGCTGATTTGCTGCATCTTGATCATTTGTTGGGAGCAGAATGTGAAGAGATTGATGGTGTAATGAATAATGCCAGGCGCGTTAAAATAGCGTCGCAGTTATTAAGTGAAACACCGAATGAAACGTCGATCAGTAAATTGTCAGAACGCTACTTTATCAGCGGAGCCTCTATTGTTAATGACCTGAGAGTAATTGAGTCCTGGCTTGCGCCGTTGGGGTTATCGTTGATCCGCAGCCCAAGTGGTACGCACATTGAGGGAAGTGAAGGGCAAGTCCGACAGGCAATGGCATTACTGATTAACGGCATTATTAACCATAATGAGCCGCAAGGTGTCGTGTATTCACGTCTGGATCCCGGAAGCTATAAAGCATTAGTCCATTATTTTGGAGAGGAAGAAGTGTTATTTGTCCAGTCATTGTTACTGGATATGGAAAATGAATTAAGTTGGTCTTTGGGAGAACCTTATTACGTTAACATTTTTACTCACATCCTTATTATGATGTATCGCAACACGCACGGGAATGCGTTATCAAGAGAAGAAGATCAAACCAGGCAATATGATGAAAATATCTTTAATGTTGCCAGTCAGATGATTCATAAGATAGAACAACGAATTGCACATACATTGCCCGATGATGAAGTCTGGTTTATTTATCAATATATCATTTCATCAGGTGTGGCGATTGATGGACAAAAAGATGTGAGCATTATTTCGCATATGCAGGCCAGCAATGAAGCGCGTCTGATTACCTGGCGTTTAATTACGGTATTCAGTGACATCATGGACTGCGATTTTAGTGAAGACAGCGCATTATATGATGGCTTGTTGGTTCATATTAAGCCGCTGATTAACCGACTAAATTATCGCATTCATATCCGTAATCCATTGCTGGAAGATATTAAAGCAGAATTAGCGGATGTCTGGCGGTTGACGCAATATGTGGTGAATCAGATATTTAAAACCTGGGGTGAGAATGCAGTGAGCGAGGATGAAGTGGGTTACCTGACCGTTCATTTTCAGGCTGCGATGGAGCGGCAAATTGCCCGTAAACGCGTATTACTGGTCTGTTCAACCGGAATCGGAACTTCGCATCTACTGAAAAGCCGTATTCTGCGAGCATTTCCTGAATGGACGATTGTTGATGTTATTTCAGCAGCGAATTTATCACAGGTTTTGCCTGACAATATCGAACTGATTATTTCGACAATTAATTTGCCTACAGTCACTATGCCGGTCGCTTATGTTACCGCTTTTTTTAATGATGCCGATATTAAGCGGGTCACTGAAATGGTGATTACGGAAAAATTACATCATGCGACGTCTCGGGTCGTTGAAATTTAATGTCAGAATTTTATGAGGTATGACGAATGGACATAACAAAAATCCTGAATACGAATCGCGTTATTTTAGATATGCAAGCGACGAATAAAGCGGAGGCGATTGAAGAATTAACTAATCTTCTCAAAAAAGATGGTGCGATCGATTGTCGGGAAACCTTTATTAAAGATGTCTGGCAGCGCGAAGCGGAAGGCTCGACTGGTTTTGAAAATCATATTGCGATCCCGCATGGTAAATCTTCTGCGGTAATTAATACTACGCTGGCAATTGGCCGTACCCGCCAGGATATTCCCTGGGAAACGCTGGATGGCAGTAGCGTGCGCTGTATTATTTTATTTGCGGTACGTCTTGAAGATCAAAATACCACCCATATCCGTTTACTTTCCCAGGTCGCGGGCGCGCTGGCGGATGATGACATCATAGAACAATTGTTAGTTGAGACGAGTCCGCAAAAAATCATTGATCTCTTTAGTCAGTATGCACAATCCGATGTCTGCTAAATAACAGGGAGTATGTCATGAATATTGTCTGTGTTGCCGCCTGTACGGCGGGTATTACTCATACCTATATTGCTCGTGAAAAGTTAATCAAAGGAGCAAAAGCTCTGGGCCATACCATTAAAGTTGAAACCCAGGGAACCATTGGTACAGAAAATGAATTACAGGCGGCAGATATCTCTGCTGCTGACGTCGTGATTCTTGCTGTAGATGTGAAAATAAAAGGAGAAGAACGCTTCACCAATAAACGTATTGTGCGAGTAAAGACAGAGATCGTCATTAAATCGCCCGTTCAATTTCTTGAAAAGGTCGAAAAATCACTGGGAAACAAATGATCCTTATACTGGAGGGATCTTAATATGAAAGAAAATAAAATTCCGGTTTCACAGGAAATTAAAAAACATTTATTAACCGGCATCTCGTGGATGATACCCCTTATTGTGGCCGCCGGGATATGTATTGCGTTGGGGCAAGTTCTTGGCGGTACAGATGTTGGTGAAAAAACAGGAACAATCCTGTGGATGCTTAATCAGATTGGCGGCTGGGGAATGGGGCTGATTGTGCCGCTGATTAGCGCGGCAATTGCCTATTCTATTGCTGATCGTCCCGGTTTTGCCCCGGGCCTGATTGTCGGCTTTCTCTGTGGGCAAATCCATACCGGATTTATTGGCGGTATGTTGGGTGGTTTCCTGGTGGGCTACACCATTTTGCTACTTAAACGCTATATCCGCCTGCCGCAGTCGATGCAGGGCGGATCGCGCTTCCTGATGGGGGCCATACTTGGCGCGATGGCAACCTTCGATTTCGGTGGTCCGGTCAACAAAACCATGTCGCTGTTTTCCGATGGCTTGCTGGTCAGTGGCGTCTACGGACCAGAAGCCGTGAAATTTGTCGGCTCAATCATCCCTCCGTTTGGCATCACACTTTCGTTCTTACTGACACGCCATAAATACACCCGTGCGGAGCGCGAGGCGCTGAAAGCCGCGTTTCCGATGGGGATCTGCATGATCACTGAAGGAGTCATTCCGATCGCCGCGCGTGACCTGCTGAGAGTAGTGGGATCTTGTGTGGTGGCATCGGCGGTCGCGGGCGGCTTAATCATGGTGTGGGGCGTGGAGAGTCCGGTTCCGCATGGCGGCATGTTTGTTGTGCCTCTGTTCACCCATCCTCTGCTGTTTTGCCTGGCGCTGGGTATAGGCACGGTGATTTGTGGCGTGATGCTTTCACTCTGGAAGAAACCGGTAACGGAACGCGACGAAGAGTTTGACGAACTGAGCGATCAAAAGCTGAAAGATGAAGAGATCACTTTCACCCTCGAATAACCGGAGGCCCTATGTTTGCCGATATGAAAAGTATGGTGATGAAAGCCTGGCATGAACATTACGCCTTACTGGCGATCAACTGTATGAATCTGGAAAGTGCTCACGCAGCTATCCGCGTGGCGGAGAAGAATCGCGCTCCGATCATTCTCAATCTCTATCAGGGGCATCTGGCGCATTTTCCAGCACCCGTCGCGGCGGCAGTGGTTAAAACGCTCGCGGAATCTGCCTCAGTACCGGTCGCTCTGGCGCTTGATCATGGCAAAAATCCGGACTGTATTCGTCAGGCGTTTCGTGCTGGTTTCAGCGGATTAATGATTGATGCTTCTGCTTTTCCCCTGGAGGAAAACGTGCGCCAGACCAGGGCGGTGGTGGAACTCGCCGCCAGCGTGCAGCTCTGCGTGGAAGGCGAACTGGGCCATCTGGCAGATGCGCCGCGTTACGACCAGGCCGCCAATGCAGACCTGATGACGCAACCCACTGATGTGGAACCGTTTATCGCGCAGACAGGCATTGATCTACTGGCCGTCTCGGTAGGCACGGCGCACGGCATGTACGCGCCTGGTGTTGTACCTGCTATTGATTTTCAGCGTCTGGCGGAGATTTTCCACTGCTCGAGCGTGCCTCTGGCATTACATGGCGGTAGCGGTACGCCGTTCGATCAGCTCCAGCTCTGTACGACGCTGGGGGTAGCAAAAATCAACGTGGGGGCGGCCATTTTTGAACGGGGGAAATCCGCGCTCCTGCATACCCTCTGTCACGATATATCCATTGAACTGGTGGACGCGCTGAAAGCTATGGAACTGGCCTTCGAAGAAGCGATTACACCGTATTTACAGGCGAGCGGCTCTATCGGCAAAGCCTGATTCATTTTCTGTCATGGCCTTTATGCCAGTGCAATAACGCACCGGCAGGGCGGACTACACGCTGAAACTGGAGATTTAACATGTTAGTTTCGATGAAAGAATTACTGCAACCTACCCGCCAGCACGGCTTTGCCATTGGCGCATTTAATGTGGCGGATAACTGTTTCCTTCGCGCAGTCGTGGATGAAGCAGAAGCGACAAATACTCCGGCGATTATTGCCATCCATCCCAGCGAACATGATTTTGTGGGCGATGCCTTTTTCGCTCACGTTCGCGAAATTACCCAGCGTAGTCCGGTCCCGTTTGTACTGCACCTCGATCATGGTGCCTCTGTAGAGCATGTTTTGCGTGCGATTCGCTGCGGATTTACCTCAGTAATGATCGACGGTTCGCTGCTGCCGTATGAAGAAAACGTGGCGCTGACCGCAGAAGTGGTTCGCCTCGCTCACGCGGTTGGAGTGTCGGTTGAGGGTGAACTGGGAACCATCGGACAAACAGGAACGTCGGTAGAAGGTGGTGTTTCACAAGTGACCTACACAGATCCGGCGCAGGCCGCCGATTTTATTGCTCGTACAGGTGCCGACACTCTGGCTGTGGCGATTGGTACAGCACATGGCATCTATCCAAAAGGGATGCAGCCGAAGCTGCAAATGGACATTTTGCGAGACATTGCCGGACGTATTGATATTCCGCTGGTGCTACACGGTGGTTCGGCAAACCCGGACGCGGAGATTGCTGAATCAGTTACGCTCGGCGTCGGCAAAATCAATATCTCCAGCGATATGAAATACGCCTATTTCCAGAAAGTGCGTGAAATTCTCGCTAAAGAGAGCTGGTGGGACCCGAACGTCATCTATCCGGATGCGATTAACGCGGCGCGGGAAGTCATTCGCCACAAAATGAAACTGTTCGGTTCGCTCGGTAAAGCATCACTGTACTAAGCCAGAAGGGCGGGGTGACCCGCCTTTTACGCAACAAGGAACGAGATATGCACTATCTGGGGTTGGATATTGGTGGGACCAAAATCGCCGCCGTCGTCATGGATGCGCATGGCTGGGAGATTCGCCGTTACCGCTGCCCGACGCAAAAGTCGACATATCAACAATTTGTCTCATGCGTTGTGGCGCTTATCGAGCAGATTAGGCGGGACGTTCAACGACCGATGCTGACAGGGATCGCCTTACCCGGCAGTATCTCGCCACTCACTGGCCTGATTAAAAACGCGAATATTCAGGTGATTAACGGTCATGCGTTACAGGCTGATTTGCAGCAATTGCTTGGGCAACCGGTGGTGATAGCCAATGATGGTAACTGTTTCGCGCTATCAGAAGCTTGCGACGGTGCCGGGCAAGATTATGACGTGGTATTTGGTATTACGCTTGGTACGGGCTGCGGCGGTGGCATTGCCATCAAGCAACGACCGTTTATAGGGGCCTGGGGAAATGCTGCCGAATGCGGTCATATCACGTTGCCAGGCTATATGGAGCAGGAAGATGGTCCATCAGTCAGTTGCTATTGCGGCAAACACAACTGCGTGGAGTCGTTTGTTTCCGGCAGCGGTTTTAGTGAACGCTATCAACAGATGACTGGTAACTTGCTCACTCCTGCGGCGATTGTCACCCTGGCACAACGTGGTGATGCTTGTGCCATGCAGCAGGTGGCACGTTTTCGCCAACAGCTTGCCCGCACGCTGGCAACCATCGTTAATGTTGTTGACCCTGGCGTGATTGTGATCGGCGGCGGGCTTTCGAATGTGGAACTGCTTATCACCGATCTGAACGCAGAAGTTGCTCCACTGGTTTTCACCGATCAATTCACCACTCCCATTGTAAAAGCACAGCACGGCGACAGTAGCGGAATGCGTGGCGCTGCCTGGCTTGCTATGCGCAACGGAGAAGCCAATGAAACGTTCACAAATTAATTATGTTATTGATAAAGCACATGCCATTGCGCAGACCTTCCGCGTTTGTTTGCCAGAGTTCGCCTATTTTACGGTGGATGACTGGCTGCAGCGGGAACGGGATAACTGGCAAGAAGTGGTCGACTTACAGCTCGGTTGGGATATCACCGATTTTGGTCGTGGTGATTTCAACCAAACGGGACTAACACTGCTAACGATGCGCAACGGCGCGCTGGGGTCGGCGGCATATCCAAAACCGTATGCTGAGAAAATGTTGCAGATCCAACAAGATCAGCAGACTCCCTGGCATTTTCACACCCACAAAATGGAAGATATCCTCAATCGGGGCGGTGGAGACTTATGCATGCAGTTGGCCTGGGCCAACGAAGCCAATCTCTGTGATGATCAACGAGTCATTACCGTGAGTGTTGATGGTCAGCGGCGTACCATGAAACCTGGTGAAACGCTGGTGCTAAAGCCGGGGCAGGGCATTTGCCTGCCGCCGCGTCTGTATCATCGCTTCTGGGCGGAAAAAGCGTTTGTTCTCGGCTGGGAAATCTCGATGGTAAATGATGACCAACACGATAACTATTTTCTTGAGCCGGGAGGACGTTTTCCGGCGATAGAAGAAGATGAACCGGTGAAATGGTTATTGTGCAGTGAGTATGGAATTTTGCGCTAATAACGGGGAACGCTAGCGCTGATATCCGCTAGCGTCCTTATTTTTACTGCACCGACTCCGTCGACGTAACTTCACCACTGGAAACTACGCCCGCATTCATGGTTTGAGTCACTTGCTGCTTTGCGGCATTCACGGCATGCAATTGCCCGCTAACCGTAGGTTTCAGCGGGATATTGGCCTGAATATTGCCGCTGGCGGTAAGCTGAATATTGCCGTCGCCAGTCAACGGTAATTCAGGCCATCCCCACTGTTGCAAAATATTCACCGGCACACCGCGTCCATTCAGGCTGATATGGGTCTGACGTTGTGGCGTTTGTGAAACACTGGCGGTGGCTTCCAGAATGCCTTTTTCAGTAAATGCACTCAGTTCGCTGATATTCACCGTGCTGCTGTTGGCGGTCAGCGCCAGCGATGGGCGACGAACATCAACACGATTGAATGTCGCGGCGGCGGCATTCAGATTCGCCGAACCACTCCAGACGCCCCATTTATGATCGGTAACCAGCGTCAGGTTGGCACCGTAACCATCGAGCGCGGTGAGCTGCCACGGGAAGTCAGGGTCGATATCAATGATCAGATTGCGGCTGGCGCTAAATCTCTTCAGTTGCAGGCTGTTTAACCAACCGGGTGTCGTTTCCATCCACAACTGTTGCCAGTTTTTTGGCAAGGTATATTCCAGTCCGGCAATTGCCGCATCATCGAGGATCAACATTTTCCCGTCACGCAACCAGTTCCCTGACGTTCTGACCATGCCCCCTTCCCAGCGGCTGGTGAACTGGCGCAGTGCTACGCCCTGCGGGGAAAATTCCGCGTTTATAATCGGATCAAATAAATGCAGCGAGCCATAAATAAACTCGCTGGCGTTCATCGACAGTTTACCTTCCTGTGTCTGCCAGTCATCTTTACTGAAGGTCATGTTGCGCAAGCTGAGATCGAGGTCGGTCACCGCCCAGTCCGGACCTTGCAAACGAGCGTCGATGACTTCCAGGCGACCAATCTGCAACGACGGGACAGAGCGTAATGGTGCAAAGAAGTCGGTTAGCGATTTTTCGCTTTGTAGACGGATATCCGCCATGCGCAGGTTTTCCACTTGCCAGCTGCCGTCAGCGTTACGCTGCGCGTTTCCGGTTAATGTCCCGCGGGCGATGTCGGCACCCAGGTTAGTCAGCGTAACGCGATCGTTATCAATACTGCCTTCAATCAGTACATTGGTGGCAGGAACATCATTGAGCGAAAGCGATCCGGCACTAAACTGAATCTGCGCCTTCGTACCCAGCACTTTACCGGCTTCTGGTGACCAAGGAACCACGCCGCCATTTACCCGCTGCGCGCTCAGTTTCCATTCGCTATTCGGGCTATTAAACGCCATATTACGCAGTTGCAGACGATCGGCTTTGAACGGTAGCGGCGCGGTCTGGTCGGTGAGATTCAGCGTCCCGTTTTCCAGCAGGATGGTATCGACATGGCGTGGTTCGGTCAGTTGCCGACTGCTTAGCGCAATGTCGACACTTTTTGCCACCAGGGTCGCGGGCTGGCCATCACGACCAAACGTGACGTTCTCCAGCACGATATGAGATGGCGCGGAAAAACGGTGATCCATCGCCCCGAAGGCCAGATGATAGTCGCTATTCTCGGAAACCCATGCGCTGATATGTTCTGCTCCCCAGCGGGTTTGCAGCAGAAAATAGAGGCTAGCGATCACCACTAACAGAGCGATGAGAATGTAGAGAAGCAGCTTCCCAATAAATTTCATGGTCTTCCATCCCGTGAAATGCACATAAGGGAGTTATGCACGATTTACGCGCAATCCTCAAGGCGGGAATGGTGAAAGAGGTGAGACTGCGGCGGTAATTATCTTACCGCCGCCAGTGAATTACTGTTTTTCTGGTGGGAAAATCAGATTCAGCACGATGGCAGTAATACCGCCCGCGGCGATCCCGGAGGAGAGCAGGTTTTTCAGCCATTCAGGGGCAAACTGCAAAATCAGCGGCTGCTGAGACACGCCCAGACCGACCGCCAGCGACAGCGCGATAATCAGAATCGCCCGGCGGTTCAGCGGCTCACGAGAAACGATACGCACACCGGAGGCGGCGATGGTGCCAAACATTACAAGCGTTGCGCCGCCCAGAACCGGTTCTGGAATGTGTTGTACAAAACCGCTCACTGCCGGGAACAGACCCAGCACGATCAACATCAGCGCGACGACAAAACCGACATAGCGGCTGGCAACACCGGTTAACTGGATCACCCCGTTGTTCTGCCCGAAGCAGGAGTTCGGGAAGGTATTAAATACCGCCGAGACAAACGAGTTCAGGCCGTTTGCCAGCACGCCGCCTTTCAGGCGTTTCATGTACAGCGGACCGGAAACCGGCTGTTCGGAAACGTCAGAGGTCGCCGTGATATCGCCAATGGTTTCCAGCGAAGTGATCATAAAGACCAGCATCAGCGGCAGCAGCAGACTCCATTCAATGCCAAGACCGTAATAGAGCGGCGTTGGCACCATAATCAGTTCTTGCGTCATCGGTTCGTTGCTTTCTGGCAACATGTCCATAAACCACGCCAGCGCATATCCGGCCGCCATCGCAATCACCAGTGAGGCCACGCGTAAGTAAGGGTTACGTTGACGGTTAAGCAGGATAATTAAGGCTAAGACCACGCCTGCCAGCAGCAGATTTTTCGGTGCGCCGAAGGTGTTATCGCTCATGGCTGCGTAACCGCCGCCAATGGAGGTCAGCCCCACCTGAATTAGCGACAGGCCGATAATCATCACCACAACGCCAGAAACCAGCGGCGTAATAATGCGGCGCGCCAGATGCAGAACGCGGGAGATCACCATCTCGGTACAACTTGCCAGCATCAACGTGCCGAACAAAGCCGCCATCATGGTAGGAACATCAGCACCACCGGTCTTCAGCGCTGTGCCGCCCATAATCAGCGGAGCAACAAAGTTGAAGCTGGTGCCCTGAATAGACAACAACCCGGAGCCAACCGGACCCCAGGCCTTAATTTGAATAATCGATGCCACACCGGAGGCAAACAGCGACATACTAATAATGTGTTGCGTGTCTTGTGCCGGTAAACCCAGCGCCTGGCAGATTAATAGCGCTGGCGTGATCACCGCAACGAACATCGCCAGCAAATGCTGACAGGCGGCAAACAGGGTTTGAGGAAGCGGCGGACGATCTTCAAGACGGTAAATCAGTTCGCTGTTTTGAGTCTGCGCAACCGGTTGCGCATTTTCTGACTCGAGGGTGGAAACAGACATCGAAAACAATCCCGTGGTAGCAAAGCGGGCATTTTAGCTGACCGAAAAAGAAAAGCAAACGTTTGCTACATCCTCATCTAAATATTTAAATGAGATAAATGTACTTTTTTATATAACTTTTAGTTGTTTTCTGCTTAAAATCCATGCCATTTTTCTATTTTCAGCGAAGAATTCGAACCAGGAAAGCATGACTCGATACTCGTCATATTTCGCCTTACTGCAAATGCGCGATGAAGTATGACGAGTATGAAAGAGTGATGCGGACACAAAGGAGTAACTATGTTTCATCTCGATACTTTAGCAACGCTTGTTGCCGCAACGCTGACGTTGCTGCTCGGGCGCAAGTTGGTCCATTCCGTCTCCTTTTTGAAGAAATACACCATACCGGAACCTGTTGCGGGTGGTTTATTAGTGGCGCTGGCGCTGCTGATACTGAAAAAAAGCATGGGCTGGGAAGTCAACTTTGATATGTCCCTGCGCGATCCGTTGATGCTGGCTTTCTTCGCCACCATTGGCCTGAACGCCAACATTGCCAGTTTGCGTGCCGGTGGGCGTGTGGTTGGCATCTTCTTGATTGTGGTTGTTGGTTTGTTGGTGATGCAAAATGCCATTGGCATTGGTATGGCTAGCCTGTTAGGGCTTGATCCGCTGATGGGGCTGTTGGCCGGTTCTATTACGCTTTCCGGCGGTCACGGTACGGGTGCTGCATGGAGTAAATTGTTCATTGAACGTTATGGCTTCACCAACGCGACAGAAGTGGCGATGGCCTGTGCAACGTTTGGTCTGGTGCTGGGCGGCTTGATTGGCGGTCCGGTGGCACGCTATCTGGTGAAACACTCCACCACACCGAACGGTATTCCGGATGACCAGGAAGTTCCGACTGCGTTCGAAAAGCCGGATGTGGGCCGCATGATCACCTCGCTGGTGCTGATTGAAACTATCGCGCTGATTGCTATCTGCCTGACGGTGGGGAAAATTGTTGCGCAACTTTTGGCTGGTACTGCTTTTGAACTACCGACCTTCGTCTGTGTACTATTTGTTGGCGTGATTCTGAGCAACGGTCTGTCAATGATGGGCTTTTACCGCGTCTTTGAGCGAGCGGTATCCGTGCTGGGTAACGTAAGCCTGTCGTTGTTCCTGGCGATGGCGCTGATGGGGCTGAAACTGTGGGAGCTGGCTTCGCTGGCGTTGCCGATGCTGGCGATTCTGGTGGTACAGACCATCTTCATGGCGTTGTATGCCATCTTCGTTACCTGGCGCATGATGGGCAAAAACTACGATGCGGCAGTGCTGGCTGCGGGTCACTGTGGCTTTGGCCTTGGCGCGACACCAACGGCAATCGCTAACATGCAGGCGATCACTGAACGCTTTGGCCCGTCGCACATGGCGTTCCTGGTCGTGCCGATGGTCGGTGCGTTCTTTATCGATATCGTCAATGCGCTGGTGATTAAGCTGTATTTGATGTTGCCGATTTTTGCCGGTTAACCGATGAAGCGGCGGTCTTCTCACCGCCGCTTTTTACGCATTCGAGTAACGTTCTGTTTCTGGCATCCAGCGTTCTATCAGGGCTTTTGCCTGCTGTGGGTAACGTTCGTGAATATGTCGCGCCAGGCGCTGAACTTCCGGGATCATCGCCTGATCGCGCAGTAAATCCGCCACTTTAAATTCAGCATTACCCGTCTGACGCGTACCTAACAGTTCACCCGGTCCGCGAATCTCTAAGTCTTTCTGTGCAATCACAAAACCGTCGTTGCTGTCGCGCAGCACTTGCAGCCGAATTTGCGCGGTTTTCGAGAGCGGCGTTTTGTAGAGCAGCACGCAGTGAGAAGCCACCGCACCACGACCTACACGCCCGCGAAGCTGGTGTAACTGCGCCAGACCCAGACGCTCAGGGTTTTCGATAATCATCAGACTGGCGTTAGGCACATCAACACCGACTTCAATAACGGTAGTGGCAACCAGCAGGTGTAGTTCACCTTGTTTAAACGACGCCATCACCGCCTGTTTATCGGCAGGTTTCATCCGCCCGTGTACCAGGCCGACGTTCAGTTCCGGCAACGCCAGTTTCAACTCTTCCCAGGTTGCTTCCGCCGCCTGCGCTTCCAGCAATTCCGACTCTTCAATCAACGTACAAACCCAGTATGCCTGACGACCTTCAGTTATGCAGGCGTGGCGCACGCGGTCAATAATGTCGGTACGGCGGGTATCAGGAATAGCGACCGTAGTCACTGGCGTGCGGCCTGGCGGCAGCTCATCTATCACCGAGGTATCGAGATCAGCATACGCAGTCATTGCCAGCGTTCGGGGGATCGGCGTGGCGGTCATGATCAACTGATGAGGATGGAAGCCTTGCTGCTGGCCTTTCTCCCATAACGCCAGACGCTGATGCACGCCAAAACGATGCTGTTCGTCGATAATCACCAGCGCCAGGCCGTTAAACTGCACCTGTTCCTGGAAGATGGCGTGCGTACCAACAATCATCTGCACCTGACCGCTGGCAATGGCTTCCTGCTGAGACAGTCGCGCTTTACCTTTCTGCTTACCGGCGAGCCAGCCCACTTCGATACCGAGCGGTTCAAACCAGTTGCGGAAGTTATTGGCGTGCTGTTCGGCGAGTAATTCGGTTGGTGCCATCAATGCCACCTGTTTGCCGTGGGCAATCGCACGCAGCGCGGCGAGGGCGGCGACCAGCGTTTTACCGGAACCTACATCGCCCTGTACCAGGCGCATCATCGGCACATCCAGCGCCATATCGCGCTCGATCTCCGCCGCTACGCGTGCCTGTGCGCCCGTTGGCTTGAACGGTAAGGCGGCGAGGAGTTTATTTTTCAGCGCGTCATTGGCGCTCAGTGGCTGGGCATGAAAACGCTGTGCTCCGGCACGTAAGGCTAACATGCTGAGGTTGTGCGCCAGCAGTTCCTCCAGAATCAGACGGCGTTGTGCCGGATGCTGGCCGGTTTCCAGATCGCTAAGCTGTAGCGTCGGCGGCGGGCGGTGCAAAGTGCGCAACGCTTCCGGTAGCGTCATCATTCCTTGTGACAGTTCCGGCGGCAGGAGTTCTTCAATGGCGCAGGTGTCGAGTAGATCAAGCGCCTGGTCGGTTAATTTACGCAGCGTGGCCTGCTTTACGCCTTCGGTTGTTGGATAAACCGGCGTAAGCGTTTCCTGCAACTCTGGCGTACTGAGATCGCCCTGCACGCGGTATTCCGGGTGGATCATCTCCGCACCATATTTACCGCGCTTTGCTTCTCCATAGGCCAGCACGCGGCGGCCCGTCGCCAGGCTATTTTTCATTGCCGCGTTGAAGTTGAAAAAGCGCATGGTGAGAATGCCGGAACCGTCGCTGATCTGGCAGGTCATCATCCGCCGACCGCCGAAGGAGATATTGCAGTTCAGCACTTCGCCTTCCACCGTGGCATAAACGCCCGGTAGTAGTTCTCCGATGGGGTAGAGATGGGTGCGATCTTCGTAGCGCAGGGGAAGGTGTAAGAGTAGATCCTGCACGGTATGCAGGTTGATTTTCGCCAGCTTGTTACTAAGCGCTGCGCCAACGCCCGTTAGGGAACTGAGCGGGACAGCATCTAACAGGCGACCTTTCATGGCACTTATCCTGCAGCCTGCATGGTAGCCCACCAGTCGGCATCAGCTTCGATCTCGCCTTGCTGATTGACGTGGGGGTAAGGCAGGTCTTTGCGTTTTGCGACTTTCGCCAGCACCGGATAGCCGCCTTCAAACAACAGGCGTTGTTGCTCTGCTTCCGGCAACATGCTGTTTTCACGCAGGTACATGCCCGCATTTTGCCGCTGGCGCTGGGCTTCGTAAAGAATGAGGGCAGAGGCAACGGAAACATTCAGCGATTGCACCATGCCAATCATCGGAATGATGATGTCCCGATCCGCCAGGGCCAACGCTTCCTGCGTGATGCCTGTTTTCTCCTGTCCCATCAAAATACAGGTCGGGCGAGTGTAATCAATTTCGCGGAAATCGACAGCGTTATCAGAAAGATGGGTTGCCAGAATCTGCATGCCCTGGCCTTTCAGATGAGCGACGGCATCGCCAATGGTGCGGTGCGTTTTCACCTGCACCCAGCTGTTACTACCCGCAGCTGCCGAAGCCATGGTGCGCATCCGGCTACCAGGCCAGACAGCATGAACTTCATGTACACCAACGGCATCTGCGGTACGAATAATCGCAGAAACGTTATGAGGTTTGTGGACCTGCTCCATGCAGACGGTCAGATCAGGCTGCCGCATGGCGAGCATTTCGCAGATACGTGCATAACGTGTTGGGTTCATAAAACATTAATTTCGGTTTCGGGTGACTTTAATCACGTCTGGCATCACGCGGATTTTGCGCATGATATTCGCCAGATGCACACGGTCACGGGCGGTCAGACGAATAAAGGCGCTGTAGACGCGACCATCTTTCTCTTCCGTATTCAAACTTTGAATATTCGAGGTCGTGGTGTTAATTGCCGCTGTCAGGTTTGCCAGCGCGCCCTGATGATTGAACATCTCCACTTTGATTTCGGTGATGAACTCCTGCGCCGTCTCTTTATCCCATTCCACAGCCATAAACTTCTCTGGCTCTTTCTGGTAGCCACGGATGTTACGGCAGGATTCATGGTGGATCACCAGACCTTTACCGGGGCTGACGTGGGCGATAATCGGGTCGCCAGGAATAGGGCGGCAGCATTTCGCAAAGGTGATCAGCACGCCATCAGCACCTTTAATGGGCAGATGTCCGTGACTTTGGGTTGCCGGTGGAATGGAAGCGTCCCCATGTTGCAGATTTTTCGCGACCACCACGCTCATTGCGTTACCAAGGCCGATTTCAGCCAGCAGATCGTCAAGCGTTGCCAGCTTCATGCGGTCCAGCTCGCGCTGAATATTTTCCTGCGGGATTTCATTGAGCTTACGGCTACCCCCCAACGCATGGTTGAGCAGACGACGGCCCAGACTAACAGAATCATCACGCTTGAGGTTTTTCAGCAACTGACGAATTTTGGCGCGCGCTTTCGAGCTGACGACAAAGTTCAGCCACGCGGCATTCGGGCGAGCGCCCGGTGCGGTAATGATTTCAACGGTTTGACCGCTGGTCAGCGGCTGCGACAGCGGGTAAGGCTGACGGTCGACACGCGCGCCCACGCAGGCATGACCGATATCGGTATGCACCGCATAAGCGAAGTCGACGGGCGTTGCACCGGCAGGCAGTTCGACAATGCGCCCTTCCGGTGTGAAAACGTAAATCTCATCCGGGAAGAGATCGGATTTAACGCTCTCGATAAATTCAAACGAACTACCGGCGCTCTGTTGCAGCTCCAGCAGGCTTTGCATCCAGCGCTGGGCGCGGATTTGTGCGGTAGTACTGGTTTCGCCGTGCTCTTTATAAGCCCAGTGCGCGGCAACACCCATCTCTGCCATCTGATCCATATCTTCGGTACGGATCTGGACCTCAACCGGCACGCCGTGCGGGCCAATCATCGAGGTGTGCAAAGACTGATAGCCGTTCGCTTTTGGAATGGCGATGTAGTCTTTCACGCGACCCGGACGCGGCTTGTACAGGCTATGCATTTGCCCGAGCACGCGGTAACAGGTGTCGGAATCATTGACGATCACGCGGAAGGCGTAGATGTCCATGATTGAGTGAAAACGCTGCTCTTTGAGCACCATTTTGCAGTAAATCGAATAAAGATGCTTTTCGCGACCACTGACGCGGCACGGTATTCCCGCTTCCTGCAAACGCCCTTCGATTTCAGAAAGAATCTTCTGGATCATCTCTTTACGGTTGCCGCGCGCGGCTTTCACCACTTCTTTGATTACGCGATAACGGTTGGGATACAGCGCCTCAAAACCCAGCTCTTCGAGTTCGGTTTTAATGTGGTGGATACCTAAACGGTGCGCCAGCGGGCTGTAAATTTCGAGTGTTTCACGGGCGATGCGGCGACGTTTGTCCGGGCGAAGTGAGCCCAGCGTGCGCATGTTGTGGGTACGGTCGGCAAGTTTGATGAGAATGACGCGGATATCCTGCACCATCGCCATAATCATCTTGCGAAAGTTTTCGGCCTGCGCCTCTTTCTTATCGCGGAACTTGAGCTTATCAAGTTTCGACACCCCCTCTACCAGCTCGGCGACGCTTTTACCAAAAAGCTGTTCCATGTCCTGGTAGGTGGCGGGAGTATCTTCAATCACGTCATGCAGCAGCGCCGCCATTAGCGTTTCATAGTCGAGTTTCATCTCGGCCAGAATGCAGGCAACCGCTACCGGGTGCGTGATATAGGGTTCACCGCTTGAACGTGTTTGCCCCTCGTGAGCATCACGTGCAACGAGATACGCCTGCCGCAGACGCTTGATTTGGTCTTCCGGCAGGTAGGTTTGAATCAGTTGATTCAGGCTTTCAAACAGATACAAGGGCGACCCGCTTTGTGATTAACGACGACCTTCAGCAATAGCGGTAACGGCTTGTAATTCAGCGGCTTCCTGCTCTTGCTGTTCCTGGCGTTCGCGAACGTCGAGGATCTGGTTGTTGATCAAACCTTCTTCGATTTCGCGCAGCGCGATTACAGTGGTTTTATCGTTTTCTTCCGGTACCAGCGGATCCTTTCCGCCTACCTGCATCTGACGAGCGCGACGCGCGGCGACCAGTACCAGGTCAAAACGGTTACCAATTTTCTCTACAGCGTCCTGAACAGTTACGCGTGCCATACTTAAAAAGCTCCACAGGTGAAGAAATGACTGGGCATGATACTGAAATCAGGTTCAGTCTGCCAACAATTTGCTGATTAAAGCGTCATGACGCTGCTTTTGGCGGCTCATGCGCAGACGTTCGGCGCGAATAATGGTCTTCAAATCGGTCAACGCGGTATCGAAGTCATCATTCACAATCAGGTAATCATATTCGGCGTAATGGCTCATTTCTGCAACAGCTTGCGCCATACGCTTTGCAATGACCTCTTCGCTGTCCTGACCGCGACCGCGTAGACGGCGGTCCAGTTCAATTTTGGACGGCGGTAAAATAAAGATACTCCGCGCGTGCGGCATCTTCTGGCGAATTTGCTGCGCACCCTGCCAGTCGATATCGAGAAAAACATCGACACCGGTCGCCAGGACTTGCTCAATGGCCTCACGCGAAGTGCCATAGTAATTACCAAAAACTTCTGCGTGTTCGAGGAACGCATCTCTGCTAATCATTTCTTTAAATTCATCATGATTAACAAAGAAATAATGTTCACCGTGGACTTCACCAGGACGCGGTTGGCGTGTGGTGTGTGAAACAGAAACTTGGGTGTCATACAACGGTTGGGTTTTTAATAAAGCCTGAATCAGGCTGGATTTACCCGCGCCACTGGGGGCAGAAACAATATAAAGCGTGCCTTGAGCCATGAGTATCTTTCGTATGTGATTAGCGAAATAAAGCCTACATACGAGCTTATTATACACGGCGCGGCCATGTGACGTAGCCCTTGCTCACACTTTTTGCGCAAAGTTGTTGCATTTTGCGTAGCTGCTTCCGCATTTGCCTGTGATTCACTGCAATAAAGACGATTCTCAGGAAGCGTCCTCGCAGACTCCGTTTTTGCCACTCGGCTTTGCTTTCATCACGTTGTATATCTGCCTGACTATCTACAGCGGAGGTGATGATGAAAGTATGGATGGCGATATTAATAAGTATCTTGTGCTGGCAATCATCGGCGTGGGCGGTCTGTCCGGCCTGGTCGCCAGCCAGAGCACAGGAAGAAATTTCCCGCCTGCAACAGCAAATAAAACAGTGGGACGATGACTACTGGAAGGAAGGGAAAAGTGAGGTGGAAGACGGTGTTTACGATCAGTTAAGCGCCCGTCTCACGCAGTGGCAACGCTGTTTTGGGAACGAGACTCGCGACGCTATGATGCCGCCTTTAAACGGTGCGGTTATGCATCCGGTTGCCCATACGGGTGTAAGCAAAATGGCGGATAAAAACGCATTAAGTCTGTGGATGCGCGAACGTAGCGATCTTTGGGTGCAGCCAAAAGTTGATGGCGTTGCGGTAACCCTGGTTTATCGGGACGGGAAACTGAACAAAGCAATCAGTCGCGGCAATGGCCTGAAAGGCGAGGACTGGACGCATAAAGTTCGCTTAATTTCCGCTGTGCCGCGAACCGTTAGCGGGCCTTTAGCCAATAGTACGCTTCAGGGGGAAATATTTCTCAAGCGCGAGGGGCATATCCAACAACAAATGGGGGGAATAAATGCCCGCGCAAAAGTTGCTGGCCTGATGATGCGCCAGGACGATAGCGACACGCTGAATTCACTGGGCGTTTTTGTCTGGGCATGGCCGGATGGACCGCAGTTAATGACCGATCGTTTAAAGGAGCTGGCTACCGCAGGTTTTACTCTAACGCAGACGTATACCCGTGCGGTGAAAAATGCTGATGAGGTTGCGCGCGTACGCAATGAGTGGTGGAAAGCGAAATTACCCTTCGTCACCGATGGCGTGGTTGTGCGAGCGGCTAAGGAACCCGAATCCCGTCATTGGCTACCGGGCCAGGCGGAGTGGCTGGTGGCCTGGAAATATCAACCTGTAGCTCAGGTTGCCGAAGTGAAGGCGATTCAGTTTGCGGTGGATAAGAGCGGTAAAATATCGGTGGTTGCGTCACTCGCACCTGTCATGCTGGATGATAAAAAAGTCCAGCGGGTGAATATTGGTTCCGTCAGGCGCTGGCAGGAGTGGGATATTGCGCCTGGTGATCAGATCCTCGTCAGCCTTGCCGGTCAGGGTATTCCTCGCATTGATGATGTGGTCTGGCGCGGTGCAGAACGTACAAAACCGACACCACCAGAAAACCGCTTTAACTCGTTGACCTGCTACTTTGCTTCTGATGTTTGTCAGGAACAGTTCATTTCACGCTTAGTCTGGCTGGGGTCAAAACAGGTTCTGGGGCTTGATGGCATTGGTGAGGCCGGCTGGCGCGCCCTGCATCAGACTCATCGCTTTGAGCATATCTTTTCCTGGCTTTTATTAACGCCAGAGCAATTACAGAACACGCCGGGGATCGCGAAAAGTAAAAGTGCGCAGTTATGGCATCAGTTTAATCTGGCTCGTCAGCAGCCTTTTACTCGCTGGGTGATGGCAATGGGAATACCGCTAACCCGGGCGGCGCTTAATGCCAGTGATGAACGGTCCTGGTCGCAACTTTTATTTAGCACAGAACAGTTCTGGCAGCAGTTGCCGGGGACTGGATCGGGGCGCGCCAGACAGGTTATTGAATGGAAGGAAAATGCGCAAATCAAGAAGCTGGGCAGTTGGCTGGCTGCCCAGCAGATCACAGGTTTTGAACCTTAGTGACCTTCGTGGCTGTAGTAAAAGACCGGTAATCCCAGCTTAAGGCGTAGCGCCAGTAAGCGGGCAAAAAAGCCGAATACCAGGGTGGAGATAATTACCACATCATGGTTAGAAACATAGTGTTGCAGCGCGATGTACAGCACGGCGGAGGCAAATGAGACACCGGCATACAATTCTTTCTGGAATACCAGCGGGATGCGTTTACAGAACATATCGCGCAAAACGCCGCCAAATACGCCGGTCGTCACAGCTGCGACAACGGCAATGATCGGGCCGTGTCCCATATCCAGTGCAACCTGTGCGCCAATGATAGAAAAGACCACCAGTCCGAGCGCATCGAGCACCAGAAACACTTTGCGCAGGTAAGGCATTACAGGAGCAACGATAGTGGTGAGTACTGCGGCGGTAGCGACAATAATCACATATTCCGGGTGTTTGACCCAGCCGAGCGGATAGTGGCCCAGCAGAATATCGCGCACTGACCCTCCGCCAATTGCGGTGGCGGTCGCAATAATAATTACGCCAAATGTATCCATGCGCCGTCGTCCGGCCGCCAGCGCCCCCGTCATGGCTTCGGCAGTAATGCCAACCAAATACAAAATGTGTAACAGCATGGTTCTCTCCCTAAAAATCTGTCTGGCAGGGTAGCGATTTGTGCGTATTGTCACGATTGAGATTTTTTAAGGTGAGAGGAAATTGATAACTTTTAGTTATGTGAAATCGCTATTTTCTGTAGCGTAGATGTATTCTTCTGACTTCTTGTCTGAGAAAATGCATAAGAAAAAATAGGTTAAAATTGAGGGTGGAAAAGAAAGGTGCAATGTTTAGCCATTGTGTTCACCGCACCTGGACCTTGGCTTACGCATCGGGTGTCTCAATCATCAAAAAGAGCTTTTAGTTTCTGCTATTTTTTCTCTGTAATTTTTACACTGTTTTCCAACTGCTTGATGCTGACCTGCGGGGTCGGCAACTCCTCAGGCATGGTTCCGCCAAGTTCCTGAATGGTTTGCCTCACCTTGCGACCCACGTCAAAGTGTGTGGTGTTAGCTTGCTGTTTTGAATTCACGCCATCCCGCTTGAGTTTTTCTTCTGTTTGGGTAGCTCGAAAGAGATTAGCCGCCAGTTCTGTTGAACCCATATGATCCAGGATCTTCTGACTCTTTTTCAGCCCCTTCCGCTGATGGATGGCTTTCTGATCTAATCCACCATACAGTCCCCGGTAACCATGATTCTGAAATATGGCGAAATCGATAGCTGTCGCTACCCCAGCTGCTGCGCTGCCTCAACTAATTGTTTGTTATGTTCTTTCAACTCATTTCTCAGAAAAAGACGCTTTTCGTCTTCACGAAGTTGCCTGAAAGCTTCATCGTCAGCCAGCTCCTGCCGTCGGGTCTGGATAGCAAAATAAGTTTGCCCTACCGCAATAACCGGTTTCGCAGGGTCGCCGTTTTGTACTACCAGGTAACAGGCATAGCGGGAGAGATGAACATCTTCAAGTTCTCGTTGAGCCCCTGAACCTAATACAACCATTTTGGTGGTTTCAACGAAATGGTCAGATGCAGCTTGATTGCTGGCTTCGCACGCTTGAGTCGCGCGGGCCAGTACCTTTTGAAAATTGCGCCAGTCCCGATAATCCAGTAACGGTGCCAATTCTCTCGCTGACCAAAATTCTTGCCCTTCAGTGCCATAATGCCGTATCTCTTCAAAAGGTTGATGATGTTCGTTCATTGCCCACTCCATGTGATATCGATTGCAAAGAAAGTAAATCTGTAACTGTATTTATATACAGTTGTGAGTATCTCACGTTCTCAGTGTGCTGGGCAAAAAAACATCGCAAAATCTGGAGCAGGCACGCAAAACAGAATTGAAGTTGCGGGGAAGAAAAATGCCGCTCTGTTTGAGTGGGCGGCATTTGTGAAGGCTGAAAAGTAAGAATTGGCGTTACGAGTTATTCAATGTTCTGAATCTGCTCGCGCATCTGCTCAATCAACACTTTCAGCTCAATCGCGGAGTTTGTCACTTCGGCATTGATAGACTTCGAAGCAAGAGTGTTCGACTCGCGGTTGAACTCCTGCATCATAAAGTCCAGACGACGGCCAACCGCTTCTTTTTTCTTCAGAATGTTGTAGGTCTCTTTGACATGCGCTTCGAGGCGGTCCAGTTCTTCGGCAACGTCAATTCGTTGTGCCAGCAGAACCAACTCCTGCTCCAGACGGTTGTTTTCCAGTTGCACCTGAGCATCTTCCAGCTTCGCTACCAGACGCTCACGCTGCCATTGCAGGATTTCCGGCATATGGGCGCGGACTTTGACCACTTCGGCGGTGACGCCTTCCAGACGCTGCTCAATCAACACTTTCAGCGCCTGACCTTCGGTTTCGCGCGCGATGATAAAGTCATCCAGGGTGCCATCCAACGCCGCGAGAATTTCAGCTGCAATCGCGTCGAGATCCTGCTCCTGGGCTGCCATCACGCCCGGCCAGCGTAGAATATCAACCGGGTTGATTTCTCCTTCGTCGCTCTGCATTTTTACCCAGTTCGCGGCAGTTACCAGCTGTTTAGCCAGTTTTTCGTTGAGGATCAGCTCACCTTGCGCGCTAACATCTGGCTCATAGCGCAGAGTACATTCTACTTTACCGCGCGTCAGGCGAGAACGAATACGCTCGCGAACGACAGGTTCAAGGCTACGGAACTGCTCCGGCAGACGAAAGTAAGTTTCCAGATAACGCTGGTTTACCGAGCGCATTTCCCAGGTTGCGCTCCCCCATTCACCCTTGATTTCACGCCGGGCGTAGGCGGTCATACTGCGGATCATAGACGTTCCTGTTTATAAAAGGAGAGGTGGAAGGATTATAGCCATCGATGCCTTGTCAGGATAGGAATAACCGCCGGAAGTCCGTATAATGCGCAGCCACATTTGTTTCAAGCCGGAGATTTCAATATGCGTCCAGCAGGCCGTAGCAATAATCAGGTGCGTCCCGTTACCCTGACTCGTAACTATACAAAACATGCAGAAGGCTCGGTGCTGGTCGAATTTGGCGATACCAAAGTATTGTGTACCGCCTCTATTGAAGAAGGCGTGCCGCGCTTCCTGAAAGGTCAGGGCCAGGGCTGGATCACCGCAGAGTACGGCATGCTGCCACGTTCTACCCACACCCGTAACGCGCGTGAAGCGGCGAAAGGTAAGCAGGGTGGACGCACCATGGAAATCCAGCGTCTGATCGCCCGTGCTCTTCGTGCGGCAGTAGATTTGAAAGCGCTGGGTGAGTTCACCATTACGCTGGACTGCGACGTGCTTCAGGCTGATGGTGGCACGCGTACCGCGTCGATTACGGGTGCCTGCGTGGCGCTGGCAGATGCGCTACAGAAGCTGGTGGAAAACGGCAAGCTGAAAACCAACCCGATGAAAGGGATGGTAGCCGCAGTTTCTGTCGGAATTGTGAACGGCGAAGCGGTTTGCGATCTGGAATACGTTGAAGACTCAGCCGCAGAGACCGACATGAACGTAGTGATGACCGAAGACGGGCGCATCATTGAAGTGCAGGGGACGGCAGAAGGCGAGCCGTTCACCCATGAAGAGCTGCTCACCTTGTTGGCGCTGGCCCGAGGGGGAATCGAATCCATTGTAGCGACGCAGAAGGCGGCGCTGGCAAACTGATTTTTAAGGCGACTGATGAGTCGCCTTTTTTTGTCTGTAGAAAAGTAAGATGAGGAGCGAAGGCATGAAACCATATCAGCGCCAGTTTATTGAATTTGCGCTTAGCAAGCAGGTGTTAAAGTTTGGCGAGTTTACGCTGAAATCCGGGCGCAAAAGCCCCTATTTCTTCAACGCCGGGCTGTTTAATACCGGGCGCGATCTGGCACTGTTAGGCCGTTTTTACGCTGAAGCATTGGTGGATTCCGGCATTGAGTTCGATCTGCTGTTTGGCCCTGCTTACAAAGGGATCCCGATTGCCACCACAACTGCCGTGGCGATGGCGGAGCATCATGACCTGGACCTGCCGTACTGCTTTAACCGCAAAGAAGCAAAAGACCACGGTGAAGGCGGCAATCTGGTTGGTAGCGCGTTACAAGGACGCGTAATGCTGGTGGATGATGTGATCACCGCCGGAACGGCGATTCGCGAGTCGATGGAAATTATTCAGGCCAATGGCGCGACGCTTGCTGGCGTATTGATTTCGCTCGATCGTCAGGAACGGGGTCGCGGCGAGATTTCGGCGATTCAGGAAGTTGAGCGTGATTACAACTGCAAGGTGATCTCTATCATCACCCTGAAAGACCTGATTGCTTACCTGGAAGAGAAGCCGGAAATGGCGGAACATCTGGCGGCGGTTAAGGCCTATCGCGAAGAGTTTGGCGTTTAAAGAAACTCGCCGGATGAAAAGTCATCCGGCGTCATATTACTGCAACTGTGCAGCAATTAGCGGCCAGCGGGCGTCAAAGTCATCCGTCGGGCGGTATTTAAACTCGCTGCGGACAAAGCGTGACAGCATACCTTCACAGAAGGCCAGGATCTGGCTTGCCAGCAGGGTTTCATCCGTCGCGTAGCCTTCGCCCTCACGCATTCTCTTTTCACGCAATACCTGACGCAACTGCGCTTCAATACGCTCGAATAGCTGGTTGATGCGCCCTTGCAGGCGATCCTGTTCAAACATTAGTGCATGACCAGTGAGGATGCGGGTCAGGCCAGGATTACGCTCACCAAAACCGAGAAGCAGCAACACAATCAGACGCAGGCGCGCTGTGGTGTCTTTCTCATCTTTCAGAATCAGATTGATGCGAGTAATCAGGCTATCTTCGATAAACTCAATCAGGCTATCGAACATGCGGGTCTTACTGGGGAAGTGGCGATACAGTGCCGCTTCGGAAACGCCGACAGAGGCGGCCAGTTTTGCCGTCGTGATACGTTGGCTTCCATCGCTGGATTCCAGCATCAGCGCCAGAGACTGAAGTATTTCCTCGCGACGGTTCCTTTTCGCAGTTTGTTTTTCTGCCATGTTACAAAATACCCCTGAAAATAAGCACTTGCCAGGCGGCACCCACGCTATGACCGCAAACGAAATGTTTGCGGCTATGTTATGACGTTATTCGGATGCGTATGTGTTACTGACGACCAGAGTGACCAAAGCCGCCTTCACCGCGGTCGGTGGCGTCGAAATCTTCCACCAGATTAAATTCAGCCTGTACTACCGGAACAAAAATCATCTGGGCGATGCGTTCGCCAGGTTGAATGGTGAAGCTGTCCTGACCACGGTTCCACACGGAAATCATCAACTGGCCCTGATAGTCAGAATCGATCAATCCTACCAGGTTACCAAGCACGATACCGTGCTTATGTCCCAATCCGGAGCGCGGCAGCATCATTGCCGCCAGTGAAGGATCGGCAATATGAATCGCCAGCCCGGTCGGAACCAGCGTAGTGTCACCCGGAGCCAGTTCTACGGCGTCGTCGAGACAGGCACGCAGGTCAAGTCCGGCAGAGCCAGAGGTGGCATAAGTCGGGAGCGGAAATTCCTTCCCAACGCGCGGGTCCAGAATCTTAACGTCGATTTTTTTCATCATAACGGGTCACGATCTCGTCGAGTAATAATTGGCCAAGGAGCTCTTTGCGCTCAAGCGGTAAGACTTTATCTCCGTCCTGCCAGAAAAGGTGTAATGCGTTGTTGTCGCTGTTAAATCCTTGAGTTGGCTGGGAAACATCGTTCGCGCAGATCAGATCAAGGTTTTTACGGATACGTTTTTGCCGGGCGTATTCTTCCACATTATTTGTTTCGGCGGCAAATCCAACGACGTAGGGTCGATGGTCTTTTAGTGCGGCAACGCCTGCGACGATATCGGGGTTTTTAACCATTTTTATTGTTAATTCATCACCCTGCGTGGCCTGCTTTTTGATTTTCTCTGGGGCCACGGTAGCTGCGCGATAATCCGCCACGGCGGCGCAACCGATAAAAATATTTTGCTGCTGTACAGATGCATTCACGGCGGCTTCCATTTCCAGCGCGGTCATCACATCAACACGTTTAACAAACGGTGGCGTCGGTAGCGAAACCGGACCTGATACCAGCGTGACGTTCACGCCACGACGGGCAGCGGCGGCGGCGATAGCAAAACCCATCTTGCCGGAGCTCTGATTAGAGATATAACGCACCGGATCGAGCGGTTCACGCGTCGGGCCGGCGGTAATCATAATGTTCAGATGTTTCAGGTCGTTGACGGGCGAAAAATGCGCCACCGCCATATCCACAATGGTTAACGGATCGAGCATTCGCCCTGGGCCGATATCACCACAAGCCTGACTGCCGCTGTCTGGCCCCCAGATGAGCAAACCACGGGAAGCAAGCACCTCTAAATTATGCTGCGTGGCAGCGGCACGGTACATCTGCTGGTTCATGGCGGGGAGCATGGCTACAGGCGCAGGTGTAGCCAGACAAATCGTCGATACCAGGTCATTCGCCATTCCGGCAGCAACACGGGCAATCAAATCTGCCGTGGCAGGGGCGAGAATCACTAAATCAGCCCATTTACCCAGCTCAATATGGCCCATAGCGGCTTCGGCTGCCGGGTCCAGCAGACTGTCGGAAACGGGATAACCAGAAACCGCCTGCAAGCTAAGTGGGGTGATAAAGGCTTTTGCCGCTTCGGTCATGGCTACGCGGACGTCGGCCCCGCGATCGCGCAAACGACGCACCAGTTCAGGGGTTTTATAGGCAGCAATACCGCCGCTGACGCCGAGAACGATTTTTTTACCGGCCAGGCTCATGATGATTTTTCCTGTTGGGTGACACCAGAAGTTGGCGATTTTATCACAATACTTTTGTTGTCGTGCCTTCACCTGAGAATCACTTTGCGAGGCGCTTTCCAGGATTGAAAACTGGCCGTCGATTTAACGGAACGGCTATGACAGGATGCGAGCACCACAAAGGAGGTGAAGGTGAAAAACAATGCACAGCTGTTGATGCCGCGCGAAAAAATGCTGAAGTTTGGTATTAGCGCCTTAACGGATGTCGAGCTGCTGGCGCTATTTCTGCGTACCGGAACGCGCGGTAAAGATGTATTAACCCTGGCAAAAGAGATGCTGGAGAATTTCGGCTCTCTTTATGGCTTGTTAACCTCTGAATATGAACAGTTTAGTGGCGTTCATGGAATTGGCGTGGCGAAATTCGCCCAGTTAAAGGGGATTGCCGAACTGGCGCGGCGTTACTACAACGTGCGGATGCGTGAAGAAAGCCCTTTACTCAGCCCGGAGATGACGAGGGAATTTTTACAAAGCCAGCTTACGGGCGAGGAGCGGGAGATCTTTATGGTGATCTTTCTCGACTCACAACACCGGGTTATAACGCATAGCCGTCTTTTTTCCGGCACGCTAAACCATGTTGAAGTCCATCCTCGGGAAATTATCCGCGAAGCGATAAAAATAAATGCCTCGGCGCTGATCCTTGCACATAATCACCCTTCGGGTTGTGCTGAACCCAGTAAAGCGGATAAACTCATTACTGAACGGATAATAAAGAGTTGTCAGTTCATGGATTTACGCGTGCTCGACCATATCGTGATTGGGCGTGGAGAGTATGTTTCTTTTGCCGAACGCGGCTGGATTTAACCCGCTATGCGCGATCCTTCGGGATCTTTGTCTGTTCGGGACTTGAGCACATCGCTGAGTCAGCGTATACTACGCCACCTTTGAGAATCTCGGGTTTGGCATTTGGGCCTGGCAATCGAGAGTTCACATAGAACTGCGATGACCGGGCTGTAAAGCCTGACGAGGCGCCAATACCCCATACGAAGCTCGAGCTAATTTGATTTTTGGAGAATAGACATGTCCCGAGTCTGCCAAGTTACTGGCAAGCGTCCGGTGACCGGTAACAACCGTTCCCACGCACTGAACGCGACTAAACGCCGTTTCCTGCCGAACCTGCACTCTCACCGTTTCTGGGTTGAGAGCGAGAAGCGTTTTGTCACCCTGCGCGTATCTGCTAAAGGTATGCGTGTAATCGATAAAAAAGGCATCGATACAGTTCTGGCTGAACTGCGTGCCCGTGGCGAAAAGTACTAAGTACTTAGAGGAAATAAATCATGGCTAAAGGTATTCGTGAGAAAATCAAGCTGGTTTCTTCTGCTGGTACTGGTCACTTCTATACCACTACGAAGAACAAACGTACTAAGCCGGAAAAACTGGAACTGAAAAAATTCGATCCAGTTGTTCGCCAGCACGTGATCTACAAAGAAGCGAAAATCAAATAATTCTCGCTTTGATGTAACGAAAAACCTCGCTCCGGCGGGGTTTTTTGTTATCTGCTTGCCCCCATATTGACTGCATCTGTTCATTCCTGGAGATGCTATGCCTGAATTACCCGAAGTTGAAACCAGCCGTCGCGGCATAGAACCGCATCTCGTTGGTGCAACCATTCTTCATGCGGTGGTGCGCAACGGACGCTTGCGCTGGCCGGTTTCAGAAGAGATCTACCGTTTAAGCGACCAACCAGTGCTTAGCGTGCAGCGCCGGGCTAAATATCTGCTGCTGGAGCTGCCTGAGGGCTGGATTATCATTCATTTGGGGATGTCTGGCAGCCTGCGCATCCTTCCAGAAGAACTTCCCCCTGAAAAGCATGACCATGTTGATTTGGTGATGAGCAACGGCAAAGTGCTGCGCTACACTGATCCGCGCCGCTTTGGTGCCTGGCTATGGACCAAAGAGCTGGAAGGGCACAACGTGCTGACCCATCTTGGACCGGAGCCGCTTAGCGACGATTTCAACGGTGAGTATCTGTATCAGAAGTGCGCGAAGAAAAAAACGGCGATTAAACCGTGGCTGATGGATAACAAGCTGGTGGTAGGCGTAGGGAATATCTATGCCAGCGAATCTCTTTTTGCGGCGGGGATCCATCCGGATCGGCTGGCGTCATCACTGTCGCTGGCGGAGTGTGAATTGTTAGCTCGGGTGATTAAAGCGGTGTTGCTGCGTTCGATTGAGCAGGGCGGTACAACGCTGAAAGATTTTCTGCAAAGTGATGGTAAACCGGGCTATTTCGCGCAGGAATTGCAGGTTTACGGGCGAAAAGGTGAGCCGTGTCGGGTGTGCGGTACGCCGATTGTGGCGACTAAACATGCGCAGCGGGCAACGTTTTATTGTCGGCAGTGCCAGAAGTAATTGATGCGAGCCGGATGGCATACCATCCGGCATAAACGCTACGCTAACTTCGCCATCAGCGCCTGATGGACATTCTCCGGCAGGAAATGGGTGACATCGCCCTGATGGCGCGCCACCTCTTTCACCAACGATGAAGAGATAAACGACCACTCTTTCGACGGCATAAGAAACACACTTTCCAGTTCCGGCATTAAGTGGCGATTCATATGCGCCAGCTGCATTTCATATTCAAAATCCGCCACCGCACGCAGGCCACGAATCAGCACCGTAGCGTGTTGATTACGGGCGAAGTTCGCCATCAAATCACTAAACCCGACCACTTCCACGTTCCCCAGATGCGCGGTTGCCTGCTGTGCCAGCGCCACACGCTCTTCCAGAGTAAACATCGGTTTTTTACTGGGGCTGGCAGCAATCGCCAGAATAACGTGATCGAACATTTGCGTGGCGCGCGTCACGATATCGATATGACCATTGGTAATGGGATCGAAAGTACCCGGATAAATCGCCCGTTTTTGCATAACAACCTCAATGCGTTTTCGGTGGCAGGTAAGGTTCCAGCAGTTGAAGCAGACGCTGTAGTGCGCCCTGGTTTTGATACAGCACTTCAACGGCATGACGGCCATAGAAACTACGGTAATCGGCGTCGGTGAGTAAAGAGGAAACCTCTTTTGCAAGCGTAGTGGCATCGGTAACGGTAATCAGCCCGCTTGCCTGCTCCAGCCGCGCGCAAATGTCTTTAAAGTTAAACGTATGCGGCCCCATCAATACCGGAATAGCGTGTGCGGCCGCTTCCAGCGGATTATGCCCACCACGTTCAACCAGTGAACCGCCAACAAAGGCGAGATCGGCAATGCCGTACAGTAACATCAACTCGCCCATCGTATCGCCAACCACAACCTGCGTGCTGGTGGAGGGGACTTCCCCTGAAGATCGTGTGATATAGCTTAGTCCAGCCTGGCGGACAAGGTTAATCGCATCCGGGAAGCGTTCTGGATGACGGGGTACCAGGATGAGCAATAAATTCGGGAATTGCTGTAACAATGCCTGATGTGCGGCGATCACCACACTCTCTTCGCCTTCATGAGTGCTGGTGGCAATCCATACCGGGCGGTGTGGTGCCCACTGGCGGCGCAGCGTCACGGCTTTAGCAGCCAACTGCGGCGTTACAGAAATATCGAATTTCAGGCTACCGGTAACGGTCACCTGATTATTTTTTGCGCCCAGCGCCACAAAACGTGCACCATCTTCTTCATTTTGGGCGGCAATCAGCGTAATACGACGCAGCAAGCGGCGGACGAATTTACCCAGTTTGGCATAACCTGCGGCCGAGCGGGCAGAGAGTCGCGCGTTAGCGATCACCAGCGGAATTTTACGTTTATGTAGCGCCGCAATCAGGTTAGGCCATAGTTCGGTTTCCATAATCAACACCAGTTTAGGGTCGACTTTATTCAGGAAACGGTTGAGTGCATCGGGCAGGTCATACGGCAGATAAACGTGCTGAACATCCTTCCCGAAAGCCGATTGTACGCGCTCCGAACCGGTTGGAGTCATGGTTGTTACGGTAATCGGTAAATCAGGATAACGATGACGCAGTGCGCGCACCAACGGGATCGCCGCCAGAGTTTCACCGACGGAGACGGAGTGCAGCATAATGCCGCCTGGTTTTAGCGGATAGCGGTAAAAACCGTAACGTTCACCCCAGCGTTTTCGATAGGCCGGAGCCTTACGTCCGCGCACCCAGAGCCGTATCCAGATCAGCGGCTGAATAAGGTAGAGAAGGGCGGTGTAAAGCAATTCGAGCATAGTAAATAGCTGACTTATGGATGTGCTGGGGATTCTATGTATTTAGCTGTGGCTTTACCATTACTTTTCCCGTTTTTGACTTAAATAGCAATTTACCCGCCAATTCTTGCTGAACATCTATACTTTTTTTGTATTTTTATGCGATTCATTGATTTCTGCAGTACGTGCAGGAAGGAATCGCAGAGCAACAGTAAAAGAATATGGTTGCTAATGATTTTATTTGATTGATTTCTTTATTGAAAATCAACAATGTGCTTAAAAATCATTCGGGTCGGATTGCCGCGAAAGAAGTGATACACTAGCGCGTCAATATCAGTGCGGTATCAGTATTCAGGTAGCTGTTGAGCCTGGGGCGGTAGCGTGCTTTTTCTGCTTCACCTTAATCGGATAATCTCAACAAAAAGAGTTACTTGTGGATAAGCCATTTCGAAGAATTTTGCTCATTAAGATGCGTTTTCATGGGGATATGTTATTAACTACTCCCGTCATTAGTTCGCTGAAAAAAAATTACCCTGACGCAAAAATCGATGTGCTGCTTTATCAGGACACCATCCCGATCCTGTCTGAAAATCCAGAGATTAACGCGCTCTACGGCATAAAAAATAAAAAAGCAAAAGCTTCAGAAAAAATTGCCAACTTTTTTCATCTCATCAAGGTATTACGTGCCAATAAGTATGACCTTATCGTTAATCTTACCGATCAATGGATGGTTGCTATACTGGTTCGCTTATTAAATGCCCGTGTGAAAATTTCCCAGGATTATCATCATCGGCAGTCTGCTTTTTGGCGTAATAGTTTCACTCATTTGGTGCCGTTGCAGGGTGGAAATGTGGTGGAAAGTAACTTATCCGTGCTGACGCCATTGGGACTTGAATCGTTGGTGAAGCAGACAACCATGAGTTACCCGCCTGCAAGCTGGAAACGTATGCGTCGCGAACTTGATCACGCTGGTGTTGGACAAAATTATGTGGTTATCCAACCTACGGCGCGGCAAATCTTCAAATGCTGGGACAACGCCAAGTTTTCCGCTGTGATTGATGCCTTACATGCTCGTGGTTATGAAGTCGTTCTGACGTCCGGCCCAGATAAAGACGATCTGGCCTGCGTCAATGAAATTGCGCAGGGATGCCAGACGCCACCAGTAACGGCGCTGGCCGGAAAGGTGACCTTCCCGGAACTTGGTGCGTTAATCGATCATGCGCAGCTGTTTATTGGCGTTGATTCCGCACCGGCGCATATTGCCGCTGCAGTTAATACGCCGCTGATATCGCTGTTTGGTGCGACAGACCATATTTTCTGGCGTCCCTGGTCAAATAACATGATTCAATTCTGGGCGGGAGATTACCGGGAAATGCCAACGCGCGATCAGCGTGACCGAAATGAGATGTATCTTTCGGTTATTCCGGCGGCAGATGTCATTGCAGCTGTCGATAAATTACTTCCCTCCTCCACGACAGGTACGTCGTTATGATCGTTGCTTTTTGTTTATATAAATATTTTCCCTTTGGCGGTTTGCAGCGCGATTTTATGCGTATTGCTCAGACAGTTGCCGCCCGAGGTCATCATGTTCGGGTTTATACCCAGTCGTGGGAAGGCGAATGCCCTGATGTATTTGAACTGATCAAAGTGCCGGTTAAATCGCATACCAATCACGGGCGCAATGCGGAATATTTTGCCTGGGTGCAAAAACATTTACGTGAACACCCCGTCGATAGAGTCGTTGGATTTAATAAAATGCCGGGGCTGGACGTTTATTATGCCGCTGATGTTTGTTATGCCGAGAAAGTAGCGCAGGAGAAAGGCTTTTTCTATCGCCTGACGTCACGTTATCGCCATTATGCCGCCTTTGAGCGGGCAACCTTCGAACAGGGCAAGCCGACACAGCTGCTGATGCTGACAGATAAGCAAATCGCCGATTTCCAGAAACATTATCAGACTGAAGCGGAGCGTTTTCATATTCTGCCACCGGGGATTTATCCTGATCGTAAATATAGCCAGCAACCAGCGAATAGCCGTGAAATCTTCCGTAAGAAGAATGGAATAACCGAACAACAATATTTATTGTTGCAGGTCGGTTCAGACTTCACGCGTAAAGGTGTCGATCGTTCCATTGAAGCACTTGCTTCGTTACCGGATTCGCTGCGCCACAACACATTACTATATGTTGTTGGGCAGGATAAACCGCGAAAATTTGAGGCGCTGGCAGAAAAACGCGGCGTGCGCAGTAATGTTCACTTCTTCTCGGGGCGCAACGATGTCTCGGAATTAATGGCGGCGGCGGATTTATTACTGCATCCTGCCTACCAGGAAGCGGCGGGAATTGTGTTGCTGGAAGCGATAACTGCAGGATTACCGGTACTAACAACAGCCGTTTGTGGCTATGCGCATTATATTGTCGACGCCAATTGCGGCGAGGCTATTGTTGAGCCATTCCGCCAGGAAACATTGAATGAGATTTTACGCAAAGCGTTAACGCAATCTTCATTGCGCCAGGCCTGGGCGGAAAATGCGCGACATTATGCTGATACACAAGATTTATACAGTCTGCCAGAGAAAGCGGCGGACATCATAACGGGTGGTCTGGATGGTTGAACTTAAAGAGCCGTTTGCCACGTTATGGCGCGGTAAAGATCCTTTTGAGGAAGTTAAAATCTTGCAGGGTGAGGTATTTCGTGAACTGGAAACTCGCCGCACTCTGCGCTTTGAAATGGCGGGCAAAAGCTATTTTCTCAAATGGCATCGCGGCACGACCCTGAAAGAGATAATCAAAAATTTACTCTCATTGCGGATGCCAGTATTAGGCGCAGACCGCGAATGGAATGCGATTCATCGACTGCGGGATGTCGGCGTTGATACTATGTATGGGGTGGCATTCGGCGAAAAAGGCATTAATCCGCTGACCAGAACCTCGTTTATTATTACCGAAGATCTGACACCAACCATCAGTCTGGAAGATTACTGTGCTGACTGGGCGACCAACCCACCAGATGTTCGCGTAAAGCGTATGCTTATTAAGCGTGTCGCGACGATGGTGCGCGATATGCATGCTGCGGGCATTAACCACCGTGACTGTTATATCTGTCATTTCCTGCTGCACTTGCCTTTTTCCGGTAAGGAAGAGGAGTTAAAAATTTCAGTAATTGACCTGCACCGGGCGCAGCTTCGCACGCGCGTTCCACGTCGTTGGCGCGATAAAGATCTTATTGGACTTTATTTTTCTTCGATGAATATTGGCCTGACTCAACGGGATATCTGGCGGTTTATGAAAGTGTATTTTGTCGCCCCGCTTAAAGACATTCTCAAGCAGGAACAAGGGCTGCTGTCGCAAGCAGAAGAAAAAGCCACAAAAATCAGGGAAAGAACGATTCGAAAATCGTTGTAATTTCCGGAGAGAAATATGAGTGCCCACTATTTTAATCCACAAGAGATGATCAATAAGACAATCATCTTCGATGAAAGGCCAGCGGCGTCAGTGGCATCATCATTCCATGTTGCTTATGGTATTGATAAAAACTTTCTTTTTGGTTGTGGTGTTTCAATCACGTCAGTTTTGTTACATAACAACGACGTGAGTTTTGTTTTCCACGTTTTTATTGATGATATCCCTGAAGCCGATATCCAGCGTTTAGCCCAATTGGCGAAAAGCTATCATACCTGTATCCAGATCCATCTGGTAAATTGTGAACGGCTTAAGGTATTACCGACGACCAAAAATTGGTCTATTGCCATGTATTTCCGTTTTGTAATTGCAGATTACTTTATTGATCAACAAGATAAGATCCTGTACCTGGATGCTGATATCGCCTGTCAGGGAACCTTAAAACCGCTGATAACAATGGATCTTGCCAATAACGTTGCTGCTGTTGTTACTGAACGCGATGCTAACTGGTGGTCGTTACGGGCTCAAAGTCTGCAGTGTAATGAACTTGAAAAGGGTTACTTTAATTCAGGTGTCCTGTTAATTAATACACTAGCGTGGGCGCAGGAGTCCGTTTCTGCTAAAGCGATGTCGATGCTTGCTGATAAAGCCGTCGTTTCCCGTTTAACCTATATGGATCAAGATATACTAAATCTTATCCTGTTAGGGAAAGTTAAATTCATTGATGCTAAATACAATACGCAATTTAGTTTAAATTATGAATTAAAAAAATCATTTATTTGTCCAATTAATGATGAAACCGTATTAATTCATTATGTCGGCCCGACAAAACCCTGGCATTACTGGGCCGGTTATCCAAGCGCGCAGCCATTTATCAAAGCCAAAGAAGCATCGCCCTGGAAAAATGAACAGTTAATGCGGCCAATTAACTCAAATTATGCTCGTTATTGCGCCAAGCATAATTTTAAACAAAATAAACCAATTAACGGGATAATGAATTATATTTATTATTTTTATTTAAAGATAATAAAATGACATTGAGAAAAGTTAAATGAATGAATTTATAAAAGAACGGTTTTCGTATTTAGCAGATAATAAAAAAGAAAACGTCCCAGAGCTAAATGTTTCCTACGGTATCGATAAGAATTTTTTGTATGGTGCTGGCGTTTCAATTTCTTCCGTTTTGATTAATAATTCAGATATTAATTTTGTCTTTCATGTTTTCACTGATTATGTGGATGATGATTATTTAAAGTCATTTAATGAAACAGCAAAACAATTTAATACCTCAATTATTGTATATTTAATTGACCCAAAATACTTTGCTGATCTGCCGACGTCACAGTTTTGGTCGTACGCGACATACTTCAGGGTATTGTCCTTTGAATATCTGAGTGAAAGTATTTCCACACTGCTGTATCTGGATGCCGATGTCGTTTGTAAAGGAAGTCTGAAACCTCTCACAAAAATTATATTTAAAGATGAGTTTGCTGCGGTTATTCCTGACAATGATAGTACTCAGGCGGCATGTGCAAAACGTCTTAACATTCCCGAAATGAATGGACGTTATTTCAATGCAGGCGTTATCTATGTCAATCTTAAAAAATGGCATGAAGCAAATTTGACACCGTATTTACTCACGCTTTTACGAGGGGAAACTAAATATGGCTCTCTTAAATATTTAGATCAGGATGCGCTGAATATCGCATTTAATATGAATAATATCTACCTCGCGAAGGATTTTGATACTATTTATACCCTGAAAAACGAACTTCATGATCGTAGTCATCGAAAGTATCAGCAAACCATTACCGATAAAACAGTATTGATTCACTATACAGGGATAACTAAACCATGGCATAGCTGGGCTGGATATCCGTCTGCATCATACTTTAATATCGCGCGTGAACAATCTCCCTGGAAGAAATATCCTCTTAAAGAGGCGCGGACTGTTGCAGAAATGCAGAAACAATATAAGCATCTGTTTGCCCATGGTGAGTATATTAAAGGTATAACTTCATTAATTAAGTACAAGCTTAAGAAATAAATTACTCTTATGATTACAAGTATACGCTATCGCGGCTTCTCATTTTATTACAAAGATAACGATAATAAATATAAAGAAATCTTTGATGAAATACTGGCCTATAATTTTAAAACAGTAAAAGTATTACGTAATATTGATGATACCAAAGTATCGTTGATTGATACGAAATATGGTCGCTATGTTTTTAAAGTCTTTGCCCCGAAAACGAAAAGGAATGAACGTTTTTTAAAATCTTTTGTAAAAGGTGACTACTATCAGAATTTGATCGTTGAAACCGATCGTGTCAGAAGTGCAGGTCTTACTTTTCCTAATGATTTTTATTTTCTGGCTGAGCGTAAAATTTTCAACTATGCCAGTGTTTTTATCATGCTTATCGAGTATGTCGAGGGCGTAGAGCTCAATGATATGCCGATTATTCCAGAAGATGTTAAAGCAGAAATTAAGGCTTCAATGGAAAAATTGCATGCCTTAAATATGCTATCGGGCGACCCACACCGGGGTAACTTTATCGTTAGTAAAGATGGTGTCAGGATAATTGACCTATCCGGTAAAAGCTGTACGGCAGAGCGTAAAGCTCGTGATCGTCTGGCCATGGAACGTCACCTGGGTATTGCCAACGAAATAAAAGATTATGGCTACTATTCAGTAATCTACAGAACCAAACTACGCAAATTTATTAAAAAATTAAAAGGCAAAGCGTAAACCACACAGTCAAAACGGAACCAACATGGATTTATTAGCTGAGAGTATTACTGAAGTCGCTGTCTCTGGGGAAATTGCTAACACCGATCGTGTGTTAAATATCGCTTACGGTATTGACCGCAACTTTTTATTTGGTGCAGCAGTATCTATGCAATCAGTTGTTATGCATAACCCGGATCTTGCGGTTAAGTTTCATCTCTTTACTGACTACATTGATGAAGACTATCTACAACGTGTTAATGCTTTTACCAGCAAAAATGCTAACGTTGAAGTAAGAATTTATAAAGTATCCAGTGCCTTTATTGATATCTTCCCCAGCCTGAAACAGTGGTCTTATGCAACATTCTTCCGTTTAGTTGCGTTCCAGTATCTGAGTGAAACTATTGAAAATCTGTTATATATCGATGCTGATGTCATCTGTAAAGGCTCATTAGCTGGATTGCTTGATATTAATTTTGATGGCGATAAATTCGCAGCTGTTATTAAAGATGTGCCTTTTATGCAGGAAAAACCAGCGAAGCGTCTGGCTATAGAGGGACTTCCAGGTAATTATTTCAACGCCGGTGTAGTATATCTGCAGCTTGAAGCATGGGCGAAAAATGATTTTATGAATAAAGCCATTGCTATGCTGGCAAGTGACCCGCAGCACACGAAGTATAAATGCCTTGATCAGGATATTTTAAATATTCTGTTCTTTGGTCATTGTATTTTTATTAGCGGCGATTATGATTGCTTTTATGGCATTGATTATGAGTTAAAAAATAAAAGCGATGAAGATTATAAAAAGACTATTACCGATGATACTAAGCTGATTCATTATGTTGGCGTAACGAAGCCCTGGAACGACTGGACGAATTATCCCTGCCAGAAGTATTTTAATGAGGCTTATCAGGCTTCTTGCTGGAATGATGTGGCGTTTATTCCAGCCACGAATGAAAAGCAGTATCAAGTGAAATACCAACATGCAAAGAAAAATGGTGATACGTTTAACGCTTTTATTTACTTCATTAAATTCAAATTAAATAAGTATAAAAGAAAACTATTTAGGCAATAATAAAAATTATGGATGTCTAAGTTACAATAATAATTAAGGATGAGTCCTATCATATTTTATTAGTTCAGGCAAGAGAACACGATGAGCAATGATTACCCTTTAGTATCCATAATAATACCGACGTATAATTCATCTGATTACATTACTGAAACTCTAACGAAATTAGAAAAACAAACTTACCCAAATTTTGAAATTGTTATTGTTAATGATGGTTCTAAAGATAACACATCAAATGTTTTGAGAGAGTATGGGTTAACCCACTCTCGATTAATTATTATCAATAAAGAAAATGGCGGTGTTTCGTCTGCCAGGAATACAGGTATCCGCAAGGCGCAAGGACAGTTTATATGTTTTATGGATGATGATGATGAGATAGATCCTAACTATCTGCTGAAGATGTATTCCAGACAACATGAGACGGGAGGGGATGCGATTTATTGTGGGCTTTATGGACATCATATAAAAAATGGTGTTACTTACTCACCTATAAATACAGATTTTAATGAAGGGTCTTTACTTTTCGATTTTTTTTATAAAAAGGTCAGATTCCATATAGGGTGCTTGTTTATAAGAAAACAACTCCTGGAAGATAATAATCTTTTTTTTGATGAAGATTTACGACTAGGAGAAGATCTGGATTTTATCTATCGACTGCTAATTACATGCGATATGTATGCGGTTCCATATTATATGTATAAGCATAACTATAGAGAAAATTCCTTAATGAACTCATGTAGAACCATCACTCATTATCGACATGAGTCATTTGCGCACGAAAGAATCTACTCTTCTGTGATGCAGTTATACAAAGGTAACCGGAAAGAAGAAATTCATACATTATTGAGTAAAAATAGAACTTATCATAAAACTCGTTATTTATGGAATGTTCTAATTAATGGCGATTTTGAATTATTAAATCAATTAGTTGAAAGCAATGAAAAAGAATTGAAAGATTGTAATCTTCTTGGCAAGAGAGATAAGAGGCGAGCAAAAATATTAGCATCAAAAAACTATATTCTCTGGAGGATGGTAAGACTGGTAAATAGAAAAAAGAATAAACGTTAGGTCTTGCATTAAATAACCCATCCTCTTAGCATAGGTTGAAATTATATGTCGTTTTGTTGGAAAGAAATTAACTCTGGTGTCAAGTCTTTAATTCTCATATTATGTATGTTGTCTTTAATGACTTTGTCTTTGTGGGATGATGTTGCAACAAAGTTTCTTCATGCAGCTGGAATTATATCTGCATTATATTTTCTAGCGACACCAAAAAAAACAATAACTAATAATCCTACTTTGTTAATTTTTATCTCATTATGTCTTTTGGGTATCGTTAATATCATCTGGTATTCACATTATAAAGTTTCAGGCTCGGTTTATACCAATGCATATCGTGGCCCAATGGAAACTGGAAAAATTGCCTTGTGTAGTGCTTTTATTTTCTTAGTTCTTTTTGCTAAAGATGAGATGAGAACCCAAATAAAATTTGGGAAACTAATTCTGTTCGCATCCCTGGCAACGCAGTTACTTTTTTTTTCGCATGCCATGTGGCAACATTTCTATTTAAACGTCGACCGTGTTGCATTATCAGCTTCCCACGCTACAACAGCAGGCTACATCATCCTTTTCCCTTCTTTACTGGCATCAATTCTCATTTTAAAATCCGACTTTAGACATAAAACAACATTATATACAATTAACTTCATGCTTAGCTTATGTGCTGTTATAGTAACTGAAACGCGTGCAGCCATATTAGTGTTTCCATTCTTTGCGTTACTATTAATCGTAATGGATAGTTATATTAATAAGCGAATTAATTATAAGTTATATTGTTTTATTGCGATTGCATTATTAGCAGGTGTATTTTCTTTTAAAGATACATTACTTACGAGAATGAATGACTTAAATAGGGATTTAGTTAATTATTCGCATGATAACACCAGAACTTCAGTCGGTGCCCGTCTGGCAATGTATGAAGTTGGTTTAAAAACATATTCTCCAATAGGACAATCACTGGAAAAACGCGCGGAAAAAATACATGAACTAGAAGAGAAAGAGCCTAGATTAAGTGGCGCTTTACCCTTTGTAGATTCTCATTTGCATAACGATCTCATAGATACGTTATCAACGCGTGGTATTCCTGGAGTAGTATTAACAATTTTAGCCTTTTCAGCAATATTCATATATGCCTTAAGAACTGCTAAAGAACCTTATATTTTAATCTTGCTTTTTTCACTACTGGTAGTAGGCCTAAGTGATGTAATACTCTTTTCTAAACCGGTTCCGACTGCTGTGTTTGTCACCATAATATTGCTTTGTGCTTATTTTAAAGCACAATCGGACCAATGTTTATTAGATAAGTAATGAATATGTGAAATAAAATCAGCAAGGAAGCTGATTTTATTTCAAAATTATCTATTAAAGAGTTGTAATTTAAATCATGGCAGCTTTTTCAGCGTTTTCTTCAATGAATTGCTTAACAGCATTTGCTGTCAATTGAGACAACTCATTCCCCGGAGCCCTACAAACCATCTGATTCTTCCCATACCCGCCAATTAATCCCGGATCGGTAGGTCCATAAACCGTGATATTGGGTCTATCCAGTGCCGCCGTTAAATGGCTTAACCCCGTATCCACCGACACTACAAATTTAGCCCCAGCCAGTACGCGGGCAACGCCTTCCAGACTCATCTTCGGCAATACTTCAACATAAGCAAATCCTTCCGCCAGTCGTTTCGCTCGTTCTTCCTCATGCGGCGCGCCCCACGGAAGTTTAATCCGTATTCCTGAATCAGCCAGTAAACCAATCAATTCTCGCCAGTGTTCTTCCGGCCAGTGTTTATCATCTCGGGTTGTTGCATGAAGAAATACGGCATATTCGCCAGCATCTGTAGGCAGGTTCGTCAGGAAATGCTGTGCGATAGCATAATCGCCCTGGGTTTGTGGTTTGCTATAGCCCAGACTTTTGGCAAACAGTTCGCGGGTGCGTTCTACGGCGTGCTGCTGTTTTGCAATATGATGCTTACGATTGTAAAACAAGCTTGCCAGTGGTTCGCGAGCGGTTTGCCAGTCCATTCCATGCTTTACGCCATGCGCCAGACGCGTCACCAGCGCCGCGCTTTTTACCAGCCCCTGAGCATCGATAACTGCGTCATAGTTCTCTACTTGTAGCGCTTCACGAAACGCTTTGCGTTCAGCTTTTATGGGGGCCGAGAACCAGGCTTTACGCCAGCGACGTATTGCCACAGGAATAACTCGCTCAACGGCGGCGTGCCAGGAAGGAATCTGTGCGAACCCTTCTTCCACCACCCAGTCAAACTTAATCCCTGGGATTGCCTGCTGGGCATCAGTGAGTGCGGGCAGCGTGTGGAGAACATCGCCCATCGACGATGTTTTAACGATCAGAACCCGCATCCGTCAGGCTTCCTCTTGTAACAATAGCGCGTTGAGTTCTTCCAGTACGCGCTGGGGAGTAATGTCGATCAGACTCTGGTGATATCCTTCTGCGGCATCGCCTTTACGCACTTTGTGGTAGCCGGTAATCAGACGAATGACTCGCGCTTTATGGGATAGCGGCGGCGTAAAGTCCGGGCTGCTTGGTCCATACAGCGCAACCAGCGGACGATTGAGCGCCGCCGCAACGTGCATCAGACCAGAATCGTTAGTGACAATGGCCTTACAGGCTGCAATCAGGATAACCGCTTGATCGAGCTGTGTTTCTCCCGCCAGATTCCGACACCATGCCTGCTGCTCGGTATTCAAAGCGGCAAGAATCTCATTGCCCGCTTCATGATCTTTCGCCGAGCCAAACAGAACCACCTGATAACCTTCATCAATCAGCTGCTTTGCCAGCTCCGCATAGTGGTAGTGTGGCCAGCGTTTTGCCGGACCAAACTCCGCTCCGGGGCAAAAGCCAATCATCGGACGTTCTGATGAGAGCGAAAACTGATTACAGGTATATGATTTTTCACCTTCGCTCACCTGCAACTGCGGCCATAACAATGGCTGCGGCAGATCTTGTGCTGTACGCATAATGCCTTTGTCATAGGCCAGCGCCACATAGCGTTCCACCATTAGCGGCCAGGCTTCTTTATCGAGCACGCGTACATCGTTGAGTAAACCGTAGCGCATCTCGCCGCGCCAGCCGGTGCGATGAGGAATACCCGCGAAGAAAGGCACTAATGCGGATTTGAAGGAGTTAGGTAAGACGTAGGCGCGGTCGTAGCGCTTTTCACGCAGACTATGACCCAGTTTGCGGCGTTCGCCGATTTCCAGCGCTCCGTGACCGAGAGGCATAGGGATCGCTTCGTTAACTTCCGGCATCCGCGATAATAATGGACGGCACCATGCCGGTGCCATCACGTCGATTATCGCCTGGGGATAGCGCGCCTGGAGCGTGCGATAGAGACTTTGCGACATCATCATGTCGCCAACCCAAGACGGGCCGATCACCAGTATTTTCATGCAGAGCTCTTATGCGTCACGATTCAGCCAGGCCATGTATTCCGTTACGCCTTCGGCAACGGTTTTGAACGGTTTATCGTAACCCGCCGCGCGCAGATTCGTCAGATCTGCCTGAGTGAACGCCTGGTAGCGGCCTTTCAGTTTATCCGGGAATGGAATGTATTCGATTTGGCCTTTCTTGTGATAAGCAAGTGTAGCATCTGCTACTGCCTGGAAGGATTCCGCACGACCGGTGCCGAGGTTGAAGATGCCGGAAACGCCATTTTCCAGGAACCACAGGTTTACATCTGCCACATCGCCCACATAGACGAAGTCACGTTTGAAGTTCTCGCTACCTTCGAACAGCTTCGGTGATTCACCGTTATTAAGCTGGGTGTTGAGATGGAAAGCGACGCTCGCCATGCTGCCTTTATGGCCTTCACGCGGTCCATAAACGTTGAAATAACGGAAGCCAACAATCTGCGAGTTTGCTTCAGGCAGGATTTGGCGAACATATTCATCAAACAGGAATTTTGAGTAACCGTAGACATTCAACGGTTTTTCATATTCGCGGGATTCAATAAAGTCGGAAGTGCGTCCGCCGTAAGTGGCTGCGGAAGAGGCGTACAGGAACGGGATTTCGCGCTCCAGACAGTAGTGCAGCAGCTCTTTGGAGTATTGATAGTTGTTATCCATCATATACTTGCCGTCCCACTCGGTGGTGGAAGAGCACGCGCCTTCGTGGAAAATCGCTTCGACATCGCCGAACTCTTCGCCAGCCATAATCTGGATCAGGAAGTCTTCCTTATCCATATAGTCCGCGATATCCAGATCCACCAGGTTCACAAACTTGGTGCCGTCTTTCAGGTTGTCCACCACCAGAATATCGGTGATGCCTTTATCATTCAGGGCTTTAACGATGTTGCTGCCGATAAAGCCCGCGCCGCCGGTAACGATGATCATAACTGTAACCTTCGAATTATGGAGTCAGAGACAATCTCAGACACGAATACTTCTATCATATCACTACACGGCGTTGGCTTCAGCCATTCGCCAAAAGTGAGATTGATGGACGTTATTTATCCTGAATTTTGCAGAAGTGTTAACGCGTCATCTCGTCGCGACCTATAAGTTTGGGTAATATGTGCTGGAATTTGCCCTGTCTGGAGAATCGCAATGCGTGGAGAATTTTATCAGCAGTTAACCAACGATCTGGAAACCGCACGGGCGGAAGGGTTGTTTAAAGAAGAGCGCATTATTACGTCTGCGCAGCAAGCAGATATCACTGTGGCTGATGGAAGCCACGTCATTAACTTTTGTGCCAACAACTATCTCGGGCTGGCGAATCATCCGGATCTGATTGCGGCGGCAAAGGCGGGAATGGATTCTCACGGTTTCGGCATGGCTTCGGTGCGTTTTATTTGCGGCACTCAGGACAGCCATAAAGAGCTTGAACAAAAACTGGCGGCCTTCCTGGGGATGGAAGATGCGATTCTCTACTCTTCCTGCTTTGATGCTAACGGTGGCCTGTTCGAAACGCTGTTAGGCGCGGAAGACGCCATTATCTCCGACGCACTGAACCACGCGTCTATTATTGATGGTGTGCGTCTGTGCAAAGCTAAACGCTATCGTTATGCCAACAACGATATGCAGGAGCTGGAAGCACGTCTGAAAGAAGCGCGTGAAGCCGGTGCGCGTCATGTGCTGATTGCCACCGATGGTGTGTTCTCGATGGACGGCGTGATTGCCAACCTGAAGGGCGTTTGCGATCTGGCAGATAAATACGATGCCCTGGTGATGGTAGACGACTCCCACGCGGTCGGTTTTGTCGGTGAAAATGGTCGTGGTTCCCATGAATACTGCGATGTGATGGGGCGTGTAGACATCATTACCGGTACGTTGGGTAAAGCATTGGGCGGGGCTTCTGGTGGTTATACCGCGGCGCGCAAAGAAGTGGTTGAGTGGCTGCGCCAGCGTTCTCGTCCGTACCTGTTCTCCAACTCGCTGGCACCAGCGATTGTCGCCGCATCCATCAAAGTACTGGAGATGGTTGAAGCGGGCAGCGAACTGCGTGACCGTCTGTGGGCGAACGCGCGTCAGTTCCGTGAGCAAATGTCGGCGGCGGGCTTTACCCTGGCGGGAGCCGATCACGCCATTATTCCGGTCATGCTTGGTGATGCGGTAGTAGCGCAGAAATTTGCTCGTGAGCTGCAAAAAGAGGGGATTTACGTCACCGGTTTCTTCTATCCGGTCGTTCCGAAAGGTCAGGCGCGTATTCGTACCCAGATGTCTGCGGCGCATACCCCTGAGCAAATTACGCGTGCAGTAGAAGCATTCACGCGTATTGGTAAACAACTGGGCGTTATCGCCTGAGGATGTGAGATGAAAGCGTTATCCAAACTGAAAGCGGAAGAGGGCATCTGGATGACCGACGTTCCTGTACCAGAACTCGGGCATAACGATCTGCTGATTAAAATCCGTAAAACAGCCATCTGCGGGACTGACGTTCACATCTATAACTGGGATGAGTGGTCGCAAAAAACCATCCCGGTGCCGATGGTCGTGGGCCATGAATATGTCGGTGAAGTGGTAGGTATTGGTCAGGAAGTGAAAGGCTTCAAGATTGGCGATCGCGTTTCTGGCGAAGGCCATATCACCTGCGGTCACTGTCGCAACTGTCGTGGCGGTCGTACCCATCTGTGCCGCAACACGATCGGCGTCGGCGTTAACCGTCCGGGCTGCTTTGCCGAGTATCTGGTGATTCCGGCGTTCAACGCTTTCAAAATCCCCGACAATATCTCCGATGATCTGGCTTCCATTTTTGATCCCTTCGGTAACGCCGTGCATACCGCGCTGTCGTTTGATCTGGTGGGCGAGGATGTGCTGGTCTCTGGTGCAGGCCCGATTGGTATTATGGCGGCGGCGGTGGCGAAACACGTTGGTGCACGTAACGTGGTGATTACTGATGTTAACGAATACCGCCTTGAGCTGGCGCGTAAAATGGGTATCACCCGTGCGGTTAACGTCGCGAAAGAAAACCTTAATGATGTGATGACAGAACTGGGCATGACCGAAGGCTTTGATGTCGGTCTGGAAATGTCCGGTGCGCCGCCAGCGTTTCGTACCATGCTCGACACCATGAACCACGGCGGTCGTATTGCGATGCTGGGTATTCCACCGTCCGATATGTCTATCGACTGGACCAAAGTAATCTTTAAAGGCTTGTTCATTAAAGGTATTTACGGTCGTGAGATGTTTGAAACCTGGTACAAGATGGCGGCGCTGATTCAGTCTGGCCTCGATCTCTCGCCGATCATTACCCATCGTTTCTCTATCGATGATTTCCAGAAGGGCTTTGACGCTATGCGTTCGGGCCAGTCCGGGAAAGTTATTCTGAGCTGGGATTAACACGAACAAGGGCTGGTATTCCAGCCCTTTTGCCTGAGGAAAATCCGTTAAATATGTAAAATCCTGTCAGTGTAATCAAGATATCGTAATTGCGCTGATCTCTTATATAGCTGCTCTCATTATCTCTCTACCCTGAAGTGACTCTCTCACCGGTAAAAATAATATCTCACAGGCTTAATAGTTTCTTAATACAAAGCCTGTAAAACGTCAGGGTAACTTCAGAGATCGTTGGTAATTTATGATGAACAGCACTAATAAACTAAGTGTTATTATCCCGTTATATAATGCGGGCGATGATTTCAGCGCTTGCATGGAATCTTTAATCGCGCAAACCTGGACTGCTCTGGAAATCATTATTATTAACGATGGTTCAACGGATAATTCTGTTGAAATAGCAAAGCATTACGCGGAAAACTATCCGCATGTTCGTTTGTTGCATCAGGCGAATGCTGGCGCATCGGTGGCGCGTAATCGAGGGATCGAGGTGGCAACGGGAAAATATGTCGCTTTTGTCGATGCTGACGATGAGGTCTATCCCACCATGTACGAAACGCTGATGACCATGGCGTTAGAGGACGACCTCGACGTGGCGCAGTGCAACGCTGATTGGTGTTTTCGTGAAACGGGTGAAACCTGGCAATCCATCCCTACCGATCGCCTTCGCTCAACCGGTGTATTAACCGGTCCGGACTGGCTGCGGATGGGGCTTTCTTCCCGCCGTTGGACACACGTGGTCTGGATGGGGGTTTATCGCCGCGATGTTATTGTTAAAAATAACATTAAATTTATTGCCGGATTACATCATCAGGATATTGTCTGGACAACAGAATTTATGTTTAACGCGCTGCGTGCGCGATATACCGAGCAATCATTATATAAATATTATCTGCATAATACGTCAGTGAGTCGGTTGAACAGACAAGGGAACAAAAACCTTAATTATCAACGTCACTATATTAAGATTACCCGCCTGCTGGAGAAATTAAATCGAAATTATGCTGACAAAATTACGATTTATCCGGAATTTCATCAGCAAATAACCTACGAAGCATTGCGTGTTTGCCATGCGGTGCGCAAAGAGTCGGATATTCTTACCCGCCAACGGATGATTGCCGAGATATTTACTTCCGGTATGTATAAGCGCCTGATTACCAATGTGCGCAGCGTGAAGGTGGGTTACCAGGCGTTACTGTGGTCTTTCCGCTTATGGCAATGGCGCGACAAAACGCGGTCGCACCATCGCATTACGCGTAGCGCCTTTAATTTGCGCTAGCGTTAAGTTTTGCCGCTTCGGGCTGTTTGCCCCAGCCTTGCCACTGATGCTGGAAGTAAACGATCAGCGTGCTTTGGCTGATGCTTTCGCTTAATACTTCAAAGAAGCGATTAGCATAAACAGGTTCCAGCGGCTTCTTCGGTTTGCACAGCTTCACGCCACGGAATGGATTACGCAGTGTGTCGGGCACAGTGTTTTTCGGCGGTGTAGACGTATCAACCTGCGGTTCATTCAACAAGCTGCTGGCTTTCACCAGCGTAATGTCTGGCGGCAGGTTATAAACCATCTGTTGTAGCACGCGTACCGTTGAAGGGTGAGGATGTCCAATGGCAATGGTTGAACCGTTGCGACGCGCCAGGTCAATTGCGCGATTGAATTGCACACGGATGTCCGCTTCATTTTGCGAATCGTCGAGGAACACCTTCCGTTTGATCACCTTCACGCCAGTGCCTTGCGCGGCGCGCATCGCCTGGGTATTACCGATGGTTACGCTGTCGAGGAAGTAAAGATTGTAACGCTCCAGCGCCTGCATCACTTTCTGCATACCAAACAGGTTAGAGGTCATCTTGCTGCCCATGTGGTTGTTGATCCCCACGGCATAGGGCACGTTATTGACCGCACTACGAATAATACGCTCAATTTCGTCGCTGCTCATCTCCGGGCGTAGCGTATTTTTCTCCAGCGGCTGTTTACTCAGTGGTGCCATCGGTAGATGAATCAACACTTCGTGACCGCTGTTATGCGCTTTGGTCGCCATCTCTCTGGCGTGCGGTGAATCGGGTAATACAGCGACGGAGATAGCGGAAGGCATCGCCAGCACCTGGTTTTCGTTGTGCGGGCGATACCCAAAATCATCAATGACGATGGCAAGCTTGCCAGCAATTACGGGGGAGGAGAGCGCCAACAGAGCGGCAAATGCAAGAACGTTACGACGAAATGGAAACAAAACTTATCTTCCCAACCACGGCTGTGGATTGACCGCCTGACCCTGGCGGCGAATTTCGAAATAGAGTGAAGGCCGACCCTGACCGCCACTGCTGCCCACCAGTGCAATTGGCTGGCCCGCGCGAACCTGCGAACCAACGCTCACCAGTGCGCTCTGATTATAGCCGTAAAGACTCATGTCGCCTTTACCATGCTCAACCACCACCACCAGACCGTAGCCTTGCAGCCAGTCAGCCAGAATCACCCGGCCGTCGGCAATCGCTTTAACTTCAGTACCTTCAGAGGCACCAATCACCATCCCTTTCCAGCGTAATTCACCCTGTAGCTGTTCGCCATAGCGATGCAGCGTTGGCCCGCGAACTGGCCAGAATGCCTGACCGCGCGGTGCGCCCAGACCACCGGTACGGGACATCAGCGATTTTTCGTTTTCGGTCGGCTTGTAGGTGGTGCCTTTGCGCGTCGCTTCTTTCTGGCGGTCGCGAACCGCCTGGGCTTCGCGCGCTTCACGTTCAGCACGCGCTTTCGCCGCGGCTTCCGCACGGGCAATGCTGTTACGCAGGCGGGATTCGTTGGCGCGCAGCTCGCTCAACTGTTGCTGACCTTGCTGGATGGAAGACTCCAGCCCTGCCAGCGTTTTCTTACGCTCGCTCAACGCCTGGGTCAGCTTCGCCTGTTGGGCGCGCTGCTCATATAAAAGCGTTTGTTGCTCGCTCTGTTTCTCTTCCAGTTCGGCACGCTGCATAGCGACTTCTTCACGCGTTTGTTTCAACTGAGCAATGGTTTCTTGTCGCGCCTGGTTGAGATAGCCGAAATAAGCCTGTAACCGCTGCCCACGCTGGCTTTCTTCACCGCTGAGAATCAGCTGAATACCGGTATGTTCACCCTGACGAAACGCGGCATCCAGTTGCGCGGCGAGGCTGCGCTCCTGGGCGGCTTTTTGCTGCTCCAGTTTGGCAATCGACGCGTTCATCTCATCAATCTGTTTATTCAGTTGATTAAGCGTGTTTTGCGTTTCGCGCAGTTTACGGGTGGCTTCAGAGATCGCTTCTTCCTGCTTTTTCAATTGTGCGAGCAGGCTTGCGCGTTGTTGTTGCTTTTGGCGTACCGCGCGCTCTTTCGCGGCGATGTCAGCCTGAATGGATTTGAGTTGGTCACGCTCATCCGCGTGGGCGGAAAAGGCGCACAACAATACGCCAGCGCTCAGAACGCTGGCGTAGATGATGGGCCTGATTGCAAACCTGCGCGGTTTCACGGCCCGTGTCATGGTATTAATCGCCTTTCCCCTCATGGGGAGGGATTATTCCACGATGAACAGCGGCTTACCAGTCATCTCTTGCGGGATTTCCATACCCATCAGCGACAACATGGTCGGCGCGATGTCAGAAAGTTTGCCGCCTTCAACCGCTTTCACGTTCTTATCACCAACGTAAATCAGCGGAACTGGCAGGTTGGTGTGTGCCGTGTGTGCCTGACCCGTTGCCGGATCGCGCATCTGTTCAGCGTTACCGTGGTCAGCGGTGATCAGCAGTTGTCCACCCACGGACTCAACCGCTTTCGCGACTTCTTCCACGCAGTGATCCAGCGCTTCAACCGCTTTAACCGCCGCTTCCATCACCCCGGTGTGACCTACCATGTCGCCGTTCGGATAGTTACAGATAATGGTGTCGTATTTGCCGCTCTTGATTGCCGCAACCAGTTTTTCGGTCAGCTCTGCGGAGCTCATTTCCGGTTGCAGATCGTAAGTTGCCACTTTCGGTGAGTTGATCAGAATGCGGTCTTCGCCTTTGAACGACTCTTCTACACCACCGTTAAAGAAGAAAGTGACGTGGGCATATTTTTCGGTTTCGGAAATACGCAGCTGAGTTTTGTCGTTTTTCGCCATCCACTCGCCGAAGGTGTTAACCAGGGAAGCTGGTGGGTAAGCAACCGCAGTTTTGATGTCAGCGGCGTATTCGGTCAGCATCACGAAATCGACGTTAACCACTTTCTTGCGCGCGAAGCCATCGAAATCAGCGTTCACGAATGCACGAGTGATTTCACGCGCGCGGTCAGCACGGAAGTTCATGAAAATCAGCGCATCGCCGTCTTCCATTGCCGCGTCTGGCTGACCTTCTGCACGAATAACGGTCGCTTTCACGAATTCGTCGTTTTCGTCACGAGCATAAGCAGCCTGCAAACCGGCAACGGCGGTATCGGCCTGGAACTCGCCCTGCGCCAGAGTCAGCAGGTCATAAGCTTTTTCAACGCGATCCCAACGGTTATCGCGATCCATGGCGTAGTAACGACCAATGATAGACGCTACGCGGCCTTTACCCAGCGCGGCAAATTTCTCTTCGAATTTTTTCAGCGAGGATTCAGCACTGCGCGGCGGAGTGTCGCGACCGTCAAGGAATGCGTGCAGGTAAATTTTTTCTGCGCCGCGTTCAGCTGCCAGTTCTACCATCGCCATGATGTGATCTTCGTGGCTGTGTACGCCGCCTGCGGAGAGCAGACCCATAATGTGTACTGCTTTACCTGCGTTTTTCGCTTTATCTACCGCACCAGTCAGCACCGGATTAGCAAAGAAAGTGCGATCTTTGATTTCAACGTCCAGACGAGTCAGGTCCTGATATACGATGCGGCCGGCACCCAGGTTAACGTGGCCTACTTCGGAGTTACCCATCTGACGGTCAGGCAGACCGACTTCCAAACCGGAAGCGTCGATCAGGGTATGCGGACGATTGGCCCACAGTGCATCCATTACCGGGGTTTTAGCACTAAAAATGGCGTTATCCTGCTGTTCTTCGCGATAGCCATAGCCATCCAGAATCACCAGTACCATAGGTTTTTTAGAAACCGACATTGCGACAACCTCATACTCAAGAGTCAAAATTTGCGTAATTTTACTACAGCTGAATCGATAAAATAGCCTCTGAAGATCAAAATATACGACCGCTCGCGGCAAGCAGATGCCAGATTTACGCTTTTTTTTCGTAGCGCCCCGCAAAATTGCATTCCAGTTAACGCGCTGGCTGTATTTGCCGCACTGCGCAGGTATACTCCTTTCCTGGTTTTTTTAATCACTACGTCGGGAGTTGTTACCCCCCATGCAAGAAATTATGCAATTTGTTGGCCGTCATCCCATACTGAGTATCGCCTGGATCGCGTTACTGGTGGCGGTTCTTGTGACTACGTTTAAGAGCCTGACCTCGAAAGTGAAGGTGATTACTCGTGGTGAAGCTACGCGTCTGATCAACAAAGAAGACGCTGTGGTTGTGGATTTACGTCAGCGTGATGACTTCCGTAAAGGCCATATCGCAGGTTCTATCAACCTGTTGCCGAGCGAAATCAAAGCCAACAATGTTGGTGAGCTTGAGAAGCACAAAGACAAACCGGTTATCGTGGTAGATGGTTCTGGCATGCAGTGCCAGGAGCCTGCAAACGCGCTGACGAAAGCTGGTTTTGCGCAAGTATTCGTACTGAAAGAAGGCGTCGCTGGCTGGGCTGGCGAAAACTTGCCTTTGGTGCGCGGCAAATAATTTACCTGCCGTTTTTCATGATGCAGGCCGTTAGCTGCAATTAGGCCCCCAGCGACTTATTGTTATAAGCTTCTGGGGACACTCCATTTTGCTGCCGCCCTGCAACATGAAATTTCAGGGTAAAAAACAGGAGCTAATTTATGGCCAATGTTGAAATCTATACCAAAGAAACCTGCCCGTATTGCCATCGTGCAAAAGCACTGCTGAGCAGCAAGGGCGTGAGTTTCCAGGAGTTGCCGATCGATGGCAACGCCGCTAAGCGTGAAGAGATGATCAAACGCAGCGGTCGCACCACGGTTCCCCAGATTTTTATTGACGCACAGCACATTGGCGGCTGTGATGACTTGTATGCATTGGATGCACGTGGTGGACTGGATCCCCTGCTGAAATAACGTGTGAACGTTGGCATTACATTGCGCAGTATTTAAGGACAACACTTAAGGGTTTTCTACACATGTCAGAACAAAACAACACCGAAATGACTTTCCAGATCCAACGTATTTATACCAAGGATATTTCTTTCGAAGCGCCGAACGCGCCGCACGTTTTCCAGAAAGATTGGCAGCCAGAAGTTAAACTTGATCTGGATACGGCATCTTCTCAACTGGCAGATGACGTTTACGAAGTGGTACTGCGTGTTACCGTAACGGCCTCCCTGGGCGAAGAAACCGCGTTCCTGTGTGAAGTTCAGCAGGGCGGTATTTTCTCCATTGCGGGTATCGAGGGCACCCAGATGGCACATTGCCTGGGTGCATACTGCCCGAACATTCTGTTCCCGTATGCTCGTGAGTGCATCACCAGCATGGTATCCCGCGGTACATTCCCGCAACTGAACCTTGCGCCGGTTAACTTCGATGCGCTGTTCATGAACTATTTGCAGCAGCAGGCTGGCGAAGGTACTGAAGAACATCAGGATGCCTGATGAACCAACGTAATGCTTCAATGACTGTGATCGGTGCCGGCTCGTACGGCACCGCTCTTGCCATCACCCTGGCAAGAAATGGCCACGAGGTTGTCCTCTGGGGCCATGACCCTGAACATATCGCAACGCTTGAACGCGACCGCTGTAACGCCGCGTTTCTCCCCGATGTGCCTTTTCCCGATACGCTCCATCTTGAAAGCGATCTCGCCACTGCGCTGGCAGCCAGCCGTAATATTCTCGTTGTCGTACCCAGCCATGTCTTTGGTGAAGTGCTGCGCCAGATTAAACCGCTGATGCGTCCTGATGCGCGTCTGGTGTGGGCGACCAAAGGGCTGGAAGCAGAAACCGGACGTCTGTTACAGGACGTGGCGCGTGAGGCCTTAGGCGATCAAATTCCGTTGGCGGTTATCTCTGGCCCAACGTTTGCGAAAGAACTGGCGGCAGGTTTACCGACGGCCATTTCGCTGGCCTCGACGGACCAGACCTTTGCCGATGACCTCCAGCAATTGCTGCACTGTGGCAAAAGTTTCCGCGTTTACAGCAATCCGGATTTCATTGGCGTGCAGCTTGGCGGCGCGGTGAAAAACGTCATTGCCATTGGCGCGGGGATGTCCGACGGTATCGGTTTTGGTGCGAATGCGCGTACGGCGCTGATCACCCGTGGACTGGCTGAAATGTCGCGTCTTGGCGCGGCGCTGGGTGCCGATCCTGCCACCTTTATGGGCATGGCGGGGCTGGGCGATCTGGTGCTTACCTGTACCGACAACCAGTCGCGTAACCGCCGTTTTGGCATGATGCTCGGTCAGGGCATGGATGTACAAAGCGCGCAGGAGAAAATTGGTCAGGTGGTGGAAGGCTACCGCAATACGAAAGAAGTCCGCGAACTGGCGCATCGCTTCGGCGTTGAAATGCCAATAACCGAGGAAATTTATCAAGTATTATATTGCGGAAAAAACGCGCGCGAGGCAGCATTGACTTTACTAGGTCGTGCACGCAAGGACGAGCGCAGCAGCCACTAAACCCAGGGAACCTTTGTTACCACTATGACCCGGCCCGCGCAGAACGGGCCGGTCATTATCTTATCGTGTGGAGTAAGCAATGTCGTGTGAAGAACTGGAAATTGTCTGGAACAATATTAAAGCTGAAGCCAGAACGCTGGCGGACTGTGAGCCAATGCTGGCCAGTTTTTACCACGCGACGCTACTCAAGCACGAAAACCTTGGCAGTGCACTGAGCTACATGCTGGCGAACAAGCTGTCATCGCCCATTATGCCTGCTATTGCTATCCGTGAAGTGGTCGAAGAAGCCTACGCCGCCGACCCGGAAATGATCGCCTCTGCGGCCTGTGATATTCAGGCGGTGCGTACCCGTGACCCGGCGGTGGATAAATACTCAACCCCGTTGCTATACCTGAAGGGTTTTCATGCTTTGCAGGCGTATCGCATCGGTCACTGGTTGTGGAATCAGGGGCGTCGCGCACTGGCAATCTTTCTGCAAAACCAGGTTTCTGTGACGTTCCAGGTTGATATTCACCCGGCAGCAAAAATTGGCCGCGGTATCATGCTTGACCACGCCACGGGCATCGTTGTGGGTGAAACGGCGGTGATTGAAAACGACGTATCGATTCTGCAATCTGTGACGCTTGGCGGTACGGGTAAATCTGGTGGCGACCGTCATCCGAAAATTCGTGAAGGTGTGATGATTGGCGCGGGCGCGAAAATTCTCGGCAATATTGAAGTTGGGCGCGGCGCGAAGATTGGCGCAGGTTCCGTGGTGCTGCAACCGGTGCCGCCGCATACCACCGCCGCTGGCGTTCCGGCACGCATTGTCGGCAAACCGGATAGCGATAAACCGTCAATGGATATGGATCAGCATTTTAACGGTATTAACCATACGTTTGAGTATGGTGATGGGATCTGATGTCCTGTGATCGTGCCGGATGCGATGTAATCATCTATCCGGCCTACAGTAACTAATCTCTCAACACCGCTCCCGGATACCCCAACTGCCGCCAGGCTTCATACACCACGACCGACACCGCATTGGACAGGTTCATGCTGCGGCTGTCCGGCACCATTGGAATACGAATTTTTTGTTCAGCGGGCAGGGCATCAAGAATGCTCGCTGGCAGGCCGCGTGTTTCCGGGCCGAACATCAGATAATCGCCATCCTGATAGCTTACGGCGCTGTGAGCAGGCGTACCTTTCGTGGTGAGGGCAAACAGGCGCTGGGGATTTTCTGCTTCGAGGAACGCGCGATAGTCATGATGACGCGTAACGGCGGTAAACTCGTGATAGTCCAGCCCCGCGCGGCGCAGGCGCTTATCGTCCCAGGCAAATCCCATCGGTTCGATGATATGCAGACGAAAGCCGGTATTAGCGCAAAGACGGATGATGTTGCCAGTATTTGGCGGAATTTCTGGTTCGTAAAGTACGATGTTTAGCATACTGCCCCCTTAGTGCGGGGGCAGGATAGCAGATATTCATCTAACCCTTAAGCTGCATTCCCTTTCGCCATTGGAGCCAGCGCTGCCGCCGGCGCTTTACTCAGCTCTTGCACCAGCGAATCTTGCGTAATTTCGCTAATCGATTTCGCGCCAGTCAGCGTCATCGCCACTTTCATCTCTTTTTCGATCAGATTTAGCAGATTAGCTACACCCGCCTGGCCCGCTGTTGCCAGTGCATACAGGAAAGCACGACCCAGCAGTACGGTGTCGGCACCGAGCGCAATCATACGCACGACATCAAGCCCGTTACGTATTCCGCTATCCGCCAGAATGGCGATATCACCTTTCACCGCATCTGCAATAGCGGGCAACGCACGAGCGGAAGAGAGTACACCGTCCAGCTGGCGGCCACCGTGGTTAGAAACCACAATCCCATCAGCACCAAAACGTACTGCATCGCGCGCATCTTCCGGATCGAGGATCCCTTTGATCACCATCGGGCCATCCCAGAAATCGCGGATCCACTCAAGGTCTTTCCATGAGATGGACGGATCGAAGTTATTCCCCAGCCAGCCGATGTAATCTTCCAGTCCGGTCGGTTTGCCGAGATAAGCTGAGATATTACCTAAATCATGCGGACGACCGTTCAGGCCCACATCCCACGCCCATTGCGGATGCGTCACCGCCTGCAAATAGCGGCGCATTGCCGCGTTCGGGCCGCTCATCCCAGAATGCGCATCACGATAACGCGCTCCCGGTGTTGGCATATCCACGGTGAAAACCAGTGTCGAACAACCCGCTGCTTTTGCTCGCTCCAGTGCGTTACGCATAAAGCCGCGATCGCGCAGCACATAAAGCTGGAACCACATCGGACGTTTGATAGCCGGAGCCACTTCTTCAATCGGGCAAACGGAAACCGTCGAGAGAGTAAACGGAATGCCATGCGCATCCGCTGCTTTGGCAGCCTGAACTTCGCCGCGTCGCGCATACATGCCACACAAACCTACCGGACCTAGCGCCACCGGCATCGACAATTTCTCATTAAACAGCGTCGTTTCCAGGCTTAAGTCAGACATGTTTTTCAGAATACGCTGGCGCAGCGCCACTTCTGACAAATCTTCCACGTTGCGGCGCAGCGTGTATTCAGAATATGCCCCCCCATCCATATAGTGGAACAGGAACGGCGGCAGAATGCGTTGTGCTGCGGCGCGATAATCGCTGGCTGCGGAAATAATCATGCGTTTTTCTCCCTCGAATGCTCATTATGGTCACCAGGCAGGCGGGTAATGCGTGCATGGCGAGCTTGATCTTCATCGAATCGTTTCATGGTAGTGTGAACAAAGCTAAGGTGCGCCATCATTGCTTTACGCGCCCCGTCAGCATCACCGGCAAAAATGGCGTCAATGACTGCCTGATGTTGTTCGGTCAGCTGTGAAAAAACCGGGGGTACCAGATACATCCGCTGGCGGCTATGCTTCACGGAGGATTGCAGGACATCGAAGAAACCGCGCATGGTTTGCAGCAGCACGATGTTATGTGAGGCTTCGGCAATCGCCAGATGAAAACGAACGTCCGCTTGTGAGGCGAGATCCGGGTCTTCACTTAGCGTTGCTTCAAAGCAAAGCTGAATTTTCTCTTTTTCGCCTGGTGTGGCGCGCATTGCCGCATGCCACGCGGTGCTGGCTTCAATGGCGTAGCGGGCTTCCAGAATATCGAAACTGTAATCCGGATCATCGGCCATCAGCGTTTTCAGCGGCTGGACGATGTTTTGCTCCGACCATGTGTCATGACGCCAGCGAATAAACGTCCCGCCGCCACGTCGACTGAGCAGCACACCTTCGCTTACCAGTTTCGCCAGCGCCTCGCGCAGTGAATTTCTCGACACGCCGAGTTGCATCGCCAGTTGACGTTCAGCGGGCAACTTCATGCCCGCTTCCAGGTTTTTTTCATCAATCAGCGCCCGCACACGATCGGCAACCTCGTCTGACAGGCGTCTGGGTAAAACAATCATTAAGGAATCATCCACGTTAAGACATAGGCCTGAAGCGTGGTGATCACGCCCACCATACAGGTGAAGATCAGGCTGTGTTTGACAGTAAAGCGGAACAAATCAGACTCTTTGCCCACCAGGCCTACCGCCGCACAGGCGATAGCGATAGATTGCGGAGAGATCATTTTGCCGGTGACACCACCGGTGGTGTTGGCAGCAACCAGCAACAGGTCAGAAACGCCAATTTGTTGTGCTGCAGTGGCTTGCAGGGCGGCGAACAGGGCGTTAGATGAGGTATCCGATCCGGTCAGGAAGACACCAAGCCAGCCGAGGAACGGCGAGAAGAAGGTGAATGCATGACCGGTGTGCGCCAGTGCCAGCGCCAGTGTTGATGACAAACCGGAATAGTTCGAGATAAAGGCGAATGCCAGCACCATACCGATGGAGTAGATGGGCAGAGCCAGTTCTTTCAGCGTGCTGCCGAAGGTGCTGATAGCGTCAGATGGTTTCATCTTCAGCCAGACAATCGAGAGCAGGGCAGCAAACAGAATGGCGGTACCGGTGGCAGAGAACCAGTCAAACTTAAACACGGCGGCATACGCTGTCGCTTCGCTGACCACTGGCGGCATACGGGCAACCAGTTTATCGAGGTACGGCACCGGAATGTTGATCACCCACTCATACAGCGCACCGCCTGAAGCGAACAGGGCTTTAAACGGCGGGATACTCCACAGCGTTACGGTGGCGGTCAGGAACAGGAACGGTGTCCAGGCGCGCAGCACCTGACCTGCCGTGTAACCTGTGTGAGCCAGCGTCATATCAACCTGTGACGCCCCCAAGTCACCGAAGCGGAATACGCGCACTGGTTGCCAGCGTTTGAGGAACAGCGTCAGGCAGAGCAGTGATACCAGCGAAGAGATAATGTCTGGCAGTTCCGGCCCAATGAAGTTAGAGCTGAGGTATTGAGCAATGGCAAACGAACCACCTGCAACCACGACCGCAGGCCACGTCTCTTTGATACCGCGCCAACCGTCCATAATCGCCATGATCCAGAACAGCACGATAATGGTCATAAACGGCAGCTGACGCCCCACCATCTGACCAATCTCAAAGCTGTCGATGCCTGTTACCTGCCCGGCGACCAGAATCGGAATACCCATCGCGCCAAATGCCACTGGTGCGGTGTTAACAATCAGGCACAGTCCGGCGGCGTAGAGTGGTTTAAAGCCCAGACCGACCAGCAATGCGGCGGTAATTGCTACCGGTGCGCCAAAGCCTGCGGCTCCTTCAAGGAAAGCGCCGAAACAGAAACCGACAATCAGCATTTGCAGGCGCTGGTCAGGGGTTATCGAAAGAATAGACGAGCGGATGATGTCAAACTGCCCGGTTTTCACCGAGATCTTATAGACGAACACCGCTGCAATAATGATCCACGCGATGGGCCACAACCCGTAGAAGAAGCCATAAACCACCGAGGCCAGCGCGTTAGCGACCGGCATTTTATAGAACAGCAAAGCCACGGCAAGGGCGATTGCCACCGTCCATGAGGCGGCGACGTATCCTTTCAGTTTGAGCTTAATCAGCGCAAAGAAGAAAAACAGGATGGGAAGCGATGCTATCAGGCTGGAAAGCCAGATATTCCCGGCGGGATCGTAGTTTTGTTGCCAGAGATTCATTGCAGGTCTCCTGCAGTCCACACACGCCGTGTAATGAGTCTGTTGCTCATCTCCTTGTCACACGTTGTGTAAAAGTGGCACTGCCAATTGTGTTGTGTAGGGATAATGACAATGGATAGTTAACTAAATGTTATGTGTTAGCAACATTGATGTGAGTTTTAATTGGGGAATTGTGAACCAGAGGTCAGATAAGCGAAGAATTGGTAGGGCCAATTCTTGGTGGAGGGAGATGTCTGGTAAAGAAAAGGGCAATCCTCATCAGAGAATTGCCCTTAGTCACACTAAGTTAATGGATCATTACCACTGAATACCGGCACCGAGTGCGGCGGAGTATTCACCCTGGCTATTGGTACTACCTTGTAATTTGTAGACCCAACGACCATTGGCGCTCACCATCGACACACCTAAAGCAACAGCCGATTCACCGTTGTAAGTACCGCCACCAATAGAGGCCATACTGGCACCTGGAGTGTAAGCCTGCGGCAGACCGGTCATTGCCATTGCAGAAGCGATACCACCGCTCAACTTGCTTTCGGTTTTGGACAGTTTGTTATCCATCTCAACCATCCGCTGATCGGTGTATTGCTTCGTTTCCTGCACGCTTTGCTTCAACTGCGCATAGTTCACTGCGTCGTTGTTGTTGACGCCAGCGGAGACGTTGCTGATGCGAGTCGTACCGCCATTACCACCACCGAGAGTGATGTTGCTGTAGTCTATAGAACCATCAGCTTTGGTGTCGTAACGAACGCCGCCTGCCTCAGAAGACTTCAGCTGCGAAACGTTAACCGCATCGGTGGCATTAACACCTGCAGCAACGTTGGTGATACGACGCTGGTTGGTAGAAGAACCCACAGAGATGGTATTTTCTTCGTTGGCCACGGAACCGGTACCCAGCGCGACGCTGTTGTCAGCGGCAGCAATGGAACCAGAACCAATCGCAACACTGTCTTTACCCTGCGCGTTGGCATCTACGCCATCGGTGTTGGTCTTGAAGTATTTGGTGCTACCGGTGGTTACGATATCGCCAATGCCGTTTTCGATATTGGTAACGCGAGTATCCAGATTCGTCACCTGATTGTTCAGGTTAGTAATACTCTGGGTATTCTGGGAAACCTGCGCGTCCGTTACTTTCAATTGACCCACGTTGACCGCATCGGTATCAGCCGAACCTGCTGCGACGTTGGTGATCTGACGTTGACCGTCTTCACTGCCGACAGAGAACTCACCCACAGAGTTCTGCGGTGCGTCCATGTTGTAGGCGGTGTAGTTGGTCTGCGCACCACGGGTAGTCTGAGAACCATTCCCCATTGCAATGCTGTTTGCATGGTTTGCACGCGCGTTGCTACCGATAGCAATACCGTTAATCGCATCTGCCAGAACTAAAGTGTTCAGGCCGATACCAATACCCGCATTACCATTAACGATGGTTTTTGCGCCCATTGCCAGCGAGTCTTCACCGACTGCCAGTGAGTCTTCTGCCGTTGAGTTGGCGTGATAGTACTTGGTTGGCGTAGTGGCGACCGCGCCAATAGCGTTTTGCAACTGGCGAACCGTAACGGCGTCATGGGCTTCGGAACCATCGGCTACGTTGATGATTTGACGATATTTACCATCGTCACCGATCGACAATGCGCCAAGCAGTTCACCATCAGTTGTGTCATAACCAATCACAACACCTTCTTCCGACACGCTGGTGTCACGAGAACCTTTAACTATTAAACGGCTGGAAACGGAACTGCTACCCAGGGCGATACCCGTCTCAACTTCGCTGCGGCTGTCCTGACCAATGGCTACGCTGCTGGCTTTGGAAGCAACAGAGTTATAACCCACTGCTGTAGCGCCAACACCCTGTGCGCTGGCATCGGTGAAGGTTAAACCGGTGTCATTGGTACGCACATAGTTAATACCTGCACCATTTTCTTCGATGTAGGTTTCACTGGTGTTACCAGCAAGCTGATTAATGACTTCGCTGTTCTGCTGGATCAGCATATTGGTGTTAAACAGCTGAGAACCGTTGATAGCATCGGTGCTGCCTTCCCCGATATTACCATCAGCGACATTAGTGATGATGCTGGCTTTGCCATCATGACTGGCGTTGTAAGCCCCTTCGCCGTTATTGGCGGTCGCATCCCACAGCAGCGCGTTCTCATCAAGCGCATCCAGAGCTTCACCGACGTTGTTGTAATCGGTATTTGCAATGGTGTAAGTCGGCGCAGTGATAGTGCCGTCAGCGTTAACTTCTGCATCACCGCCCAGCGCATCAGCGATGTACTTATTGGTGGTATAGAGTTGTGAGCCGTTAATCGCGTCGCTGCTGGTGGCAGAGATTGCACCATTTGCGACGTTAGTAATCTTACTGGCGGTGTTATCTACCCCGCGACCGGCGCTGAATGCACCAGCACCGTCATTGGCTGTCGCATCCCAGAGCAGGGCGTCATCCAGCGTGGTATCGATCGCTTCCAGTGCGTCACCAACGTTGTTGTAACTTCCACCCGCTATGGCATAAGTCGGTGTAGTGATACTGCCGTCCGCATTCACCACAGCGTTCCCGCCCAGAGCATCGGCAATGTAGTCACTAACGCCATAAAGTTGCGAACCGTTAATAGCGTCGCTACTGGTGGACGAGACTGCACCGTTTGCAACATCAGTGATTACACTGGGATCATTATTAATGCCGTGTTTGGCGCTGAATTTGCCTGCGGTTGTATCCCAGAGCAGAGCATCACCGAGAGAATCACTAAATGAAGTGTTAATCGCAGCCAGAGCATCCCCGACGTTAGTGTAGTCAGTGCCGCCAATACTATAGGTTGGCCCGGTTAATACACCTGTATCGCTAATATCAGCACCACCACCCAGATAGGACGTGAATGAATCAGCCAAACCGTAAAGTTGTGAGCCATTTATGGCGTCAGTGCTGTCAGAGGAGACTATGCCAGCTTGTACGTTGCTGATTTTGTTGGTGGCGTTAGTACCGTGTGCAGCGGTGAATGCGCCTGCGGCGTCGTCCCATTTCAGGGCGTCTTCACCGAGGTTAGTCACCGTATCAGTCAGGTTAGTGATACTGGTGGTGTTGCCAGCCACTTCGCTCGTCAGGTTAGTGATGTTGGTGGTGTTTGCCGCCACATCGTCCTTGGTCGCTTTCAGCTGAGAACCGTTGACGGCGTCGGTGCTGGTATCAGAGAGTTCGCCAGCGGTGACATTGGTGATTTTGCTGGTGACGTCGGTGCCGTGTGCGGCGCTGAACGCGGTGCCGTTCCACAACAGAGCATCCTGCTGCAGGTCGTACAATTGAGAGCCGTTTACTACATCGGTGCTGGTTGCAGAAACCGTACCTTTAGCAACATTAGTGATTTTACTGGTGGTATTTGAGCCGTGTGCAGCGGTGAATGCCCCCGCGGTTCTATTCCATTGCAGAGTATTATTGTCGATTCCTGACAGAGCATCACCCACGTTATTATAGGTGCCGCTTTTCAACGCGTAGCTTAGTGCGGTTACGGTGCCGTCGCTGCCTACAGTAGCGCCTCCCCCGAGCCGTTTGGCGACTGAATCACTGATCGTATAAAGCTGTGAGCCGTTGATGGCATCGGTACTGGTGTTGCTTATGGCACCGGCAGCCATATTAACAATTTTGCGTTTTGTTGTGCTGTTGCCAACTGAAACTGTATTGCTTGCATCAGTGGTCGATCCTGCGCCGATAGCGACAGAATTGTCGGTCGCTGCTGTAGCCCCTACACCGAGGGCGACAGAATCATTGCCGCTTGCCCTGGATTGACTACCGAAAGCTAGACTGTTGCTGCCTCCCGCGGCACTGCCCTCTCCTAGCGCGATGGCATTCTCTCCTGCAGACGAACTGTTACTGCCCAACGCGATTGAGTTCACTTTGCTCGCAATGCTGCCTTGCCCCAGCGCAATCGCGTTTTGTTCGCTGGCTTCACTTGTGTTACCTAATGCAATACTGGATTCGCCAGATGCCTGACTTGCGTTTCCTAATGCAAGGCTGTATTTACCAAGTGCCTTGCTCTCATTGCCAAGGGCTACCGCGTACTCTGCATCGGTGAAAGCAAATACCCCCATCGCGATGGAGTAACCCGCATTTATGCTTGCACTCGACGAAGCGCCCATCGAAATAGAGCGGTCACCGTTAGATTGTGCTTTAACCCCAAGAGCCAGTGAAGCATTGCCATTCGATTCGCTATATGCACCTAACGCAGTACTCCACATACCTAACGCTTTGGAGTAGTAGCCCACGGCAGTTGCTGCGCCATTCGTTGTGGTATGAGTGCTTGCTTCAGCATCGGTACCAATAGCTATCCAACCTGTTCCATTATTATGACCAGCAGGGGTAACACCAGTACCTGTATCTAACCCTGCCTGAGCTAATGCCCCAGACGACGACAATAATCCACCCGCAACCAGTGCAGAAATTAACAGCTTACTGCGCCCGCTCTTCTTCCCACGACTTTTCGCCGTTTCGCTGGCAACGCTGTAACTGCCCGTCGCTGGATTCCAGATAACTTTAAAAATTTTGTTCATTATTGATGCTCTCTATTCCTTGATATAAGCGCAGAAGCTGCATTTATTTTTTGTTTTTTCGCTGCCGAGTTTCAGCAGATTGAACAGTGTCGAACTGGAGATTGGCCATATTGATGGACAACTTCAGATACTTCAGGTTATTAGGCGAAACGCCTTTTAATGTCAGATTAATGTCTTGCCATTGACCAGGCATTAATTGCAGAGTGGAATTCAGTGTGGTGTTGAAAAGTAATTGTTGCCACTTTGCTACATCTTTGGCATCGGTGGGTCTTTCATTGCCCCATGTCGCATGAAAGCCAATATTTGATACGGGAACGCTTAATAAATTAACCAGCGAAATACGAATAACGCTGCCATTTTCAACTGCATCAATAGCCAGCACCCGGCCTGCCAAACCAACAGAGCCGTTATTTAAAATGAAGTATTGGGTTTGTGCCGCGGGTAATGACTCCAACTTATTGATAGTGTTTTATGTTCAGATAATGCCCGATGACT
>ERZ827524.117-NODE-117-length-109966-cov-31.051260_pt1 | contig 109966 bp, 131 predicted proteins | sample MGYA00519702_ERZ827524 | MGnify/ENA primary metagenome ERZ827524 (study PRJEB31778, sample SAMEA3449341) | human gut metagenome | biome: human gut; feature: human-associated habitat; material: faeces | place: United Kingdom | collected 2010/2012 ...
TCTACTTTCTATAGATATTATATAACAACCCCCCCCCGTGTCTAGTTAATTTTTGCACTTTTTTATTCTATTATAAATTTTTAAATATATTTTGCAAATTAATATATTAAAGGGTAACCTTTCAGTTACCCTTTATGCTATTTTTATTAAGAAGTTTTTAAGTAGCCCGTATGGGCTTACATTCATACTCTTTAAGCTATAATCTAGTTCTCCAAGTAGATCAAATATTTTATATAGTTCATCACTAGTATATTTTCTTGCTTTATCTCTAGCAAGTTTTATTCTATATTGATGTACTCCAAGTAATTTTCCTAGTTCATCGTTTGATAATGTACTATTTTTAGCATGGAATATTAATAGATAAGTGCTTGTTAAAAGTCCTACAAAAGGAATTACTTCTCCTTTACCACTTTCAAATTCACTAAGCATAGCACTTATGTTTTTATAGTCTTTATTTGTGATGGCATCACACATAGCAAAGTTTTCTTGAATAACTAATTTAGCACCATATTCTTCGACGGCTTTTTCATCTATATTATTCGTTATCATGGATAGTTTATCTATTTCACCTAAGACTAAATCATAGTTATCATTATTAAATAGTAATAACTTATTCAAGGCATCAACTGATAACTTAATATTTTTATTTTTAGCATAGTTCATTATTGAGTTGTTTAAATCATTATATTTAAGTTCAGCTAGTTCAATGACTTTACCATTTTTATTTATATTTTTATAAAATGTAGTTCTCTTATCAAAGTTATCCATTACTAGAACTAGTGTAGTATTAGGATTAGGATTTTTAAGATATTCTTCCATAATATTTATGTCTTTATCTACTTTAAAACCAAATACTATAACGCATTTTTTTTCATCTAGTAATGAATAATAAGCACATTCTTCGCAGATTTCTCTAGTACTTGTTTCATTAAAACTAAATTTAATAATATTAGGAATATCTTTAGTTATTTTTTCTAGTTCTTCATTAAGTAGTCTTAAGGAGAAACTTTTTATTAGATATGTGTTCATATTAATCCTTTACTATACCGAATTTATTAAATGGGTAAATTATAATATTTGTTTTTCCAAGAATTTGACTTTTTTTAACTGGGCCGATTGCTCTACTATCTTGTGACACTTTACGGTTATCTCCCATAACAAAGTATTCATCACCAGCTAGTTTTACTTCTTCAAAGTCTTCCATATCAGATAAGGCATATTTATCTTCGATTACTTTTTCGTTAATATATAGTTTACCATCAATATAAGCAACACTTTCTCCGGGAAGACCAATAATACGTTTAATAATATAAGTCTTATTAGTTTTAACAACAACTATATCAAATCTTTTTAGGCCATTTACTTTAGCACCCAATTTATTTAAAATCATAAGATTTCCGTCATATAAAGTTGTTTCCATACTAGGTCCATTTACTTTAATTGGCGTTGCAATAAAGGTTCTAATAATAATTACTACTAGAATGATTACTAAATAAGGAACTGCTTCACTAATAACTTCTTTGTTAGGATTTATCTTATCATTTTTTTTCAATTTAATCACCTAGTTAATTATATCAAAGAAAAAAATTTCTATAAAGTGATTTATAGAAATTTTCTCATTTTCTTGAAAGCATCATTATTATCAAGTGCTGTATCTGCTAATTCTTTAAATAGGGCTTTTTGCTCTCTATCTAGTTTGTTTGGGATGATAACGTTTGTAATTATATACATATCACCTAGTTTACCATGTTTTTCGTCATCGATACCAGCACCTTTAATTTTAATTTTTTCGTTGTTACCAGTTCCTGCTGGGATATCTACTTTTATTTTACCTCTAATTGATGGTACTTCAATGGTTGCTCCTAGTACGGCATCAGTAATTGTTATTGGGCAAACTAAATATATATCTTTACCATCTCTTTTAAATAGTTCGTGTTCTTTAACACTAAACTCGATGTAAACGTCTCCATTAGGGCCTCCGTTAGTACCAGCTGAGCCTTTACCAGCCATACGCATTTGATCTCCGTCTTCGACTCCTCTAGGTACTCTTAAGGTAATAGTTTTTTCATGTTTAACTATACCTTTGCCTTTACAAGATGAGCACTCTTTATCATAAGTTTTACCTTCACCATGGCATACTGGACAAACAGTTTCAGTTTGAATAACACCAAATAAACTACGTTGTTGAGATAAAACTCTACCTCTACCGCCACATTTAGAACATGTATGAGAACCAGTACCACCTGCACCACCGCATGAAGAACATGCTTCATTAACATTTATTTTAAATGATTTTTCACAGCCAAATGCTGCTTCGTCAAATGTTAAAGTCATTTTTACTAGAGCATCATCACCCTTAGTTGGTCTACTTGTTCTAGAACTTCTTCTAGAGCCTCCGCCCATTAAGTTTTCAAAGATATCACTTAGGTCGATGTCTCCAAAGTCAAATCCAGAGAAGCCTCCACCAAAACCGCCTTGGAAGCCTCCAAAACCGCCACCTGCGCTTCCATCAAAAGCAGCAGAACCAAACTGATCATATTGTTTTCTTTTTGTTTCATCGCTTAATACAGAGTATGCTTCACCAATTTCTTTAAATTTTTCGGCAGCACCCGGCTCTTTATTTACGTCTGGATGGTATTTTTTTGCTAGTTTTCTAAAGGCACTTTTGATTTCATCGGCTGATGCTGTTTTACTTACACCAAGTGTTTCATAGTAATCTTTTTTTGCCATTATTTATCACTTTCCTTGTCAAATTCGTCTATTAAGTTGCTAAAGAAGTTAACTGCGTTTTCATATACTTCTTCTTTAGTCATATCTATTCCTATTTTCTTTAAAAGTTCAACAGGATAGTCTGTAACGCCCATTTTTAGGAAGCTAATATATTTATTTTTCATATCATCTTCATTATTAATTATCTTGGTTGCTATCATAATTGCTGCACTTACGCCTGTAGCATATTTAAATAGATAGAATGGGTAAAAATAGTGCTCTCTTCTAATCCAAGAATATTTACTTTTATCATCTAAGTTTACTACGTCTTTATAGTATTTACTTCTGATGTCATATATAGTGCTTGATAAATATTCTGCATCAATTGTTTCACCATTATCAATTAAGGTATATGCTTTATTTTCAAGTTCTCCTTCTAAGCAAGCATCAAATAAGTTATTTTGAATTAGATTAATTAGGTTATATAGTGCAATAAGTTTTAGATTTTTGTTACGACTATGCTCTATAACATAATTGCTTAAGATAATCTCATTTGTTAGAGATGCTACTTCAGCTACAAAGATGTCATTGTTATAGTCATGTTTATTGTTTGCTTGCTGACTTAAATAGAAGTTTACGGCATGACCTAATTCATGGGCTATTGCTGATACATCGCCAAACTTGCCAAAGAAGTTTGTTAGTACTACTGGATGAGCTCCGTAGCAAGATGTACAGTATGCACCGCTAGCTTTACCTTTATATGAGCAGTAATCAACCCATTTTTCATCAAAGGCTTTTTCAATTATGTCATGATATTCTTCACCATATATTTTAGTAGCTTCTCCAATTAAATACTGGGCATCTTCGATACTAAAACTCATCTCGTCAGTAAGAATCTGAGCATTTAGATCGTAGTAAGCAAGTTCTTTAAGTCCTAAACTATTCTTAATTAATTTTAAATATTTTTGATAAACATTTAGATTCTTATTTATTACTTTATAAAGTGAATCTACAACACTCTTTGGAATATTTGAACTAAATAGTAAAGAGTCTAATGTGCTTGGAAATTTACGTATTTCAGCCATACTACTAGTATTTTTCATGTTACTTACTAAGTTTTCTGCAAAGATATTTTTAAATTCAGCAATTTTACTAGTTAGCTTTTCATACGCATCACGTCTTATATTACGATCAGCACTTTCCATAATAATATGGTAGTTACTATTGGTAATCTTACGTGTTTCTTTTTCTGATTTAACTTCGCCATAATTTAGAGTACTGTTTAAAAGAGTCATATTAACATTTTTAAATGTATGATTAGTACTAGTTAGTTTAGCAATTAATTTTTCTTCACTACTAGATAGCATATGCTCTTTTTCTCTTAAAATATTTGTTACATAAAACTTATATTTATTAAGTTTTTTAGTTTCTAAAAGTTTTTCTACTTTACTAGTTTCTTCTTTAATAATTTCTGGCTCGATAAAGCTTGCTGCTGCACAGAAGTCATTATATGTTTTATAAATTTTATTATAAAGCATGCTCGCATCAGCATCTTCTAGGGCTTCATCATGTCTTAAAGATGCATAGACAAATAACTTGGTAAGTCTTGATTCATACGCAAAGTATTCTTCTAAAGTTTGATAAAGCATGTTAGCACTTTTTGTAACTTTGCCTTCATAACTTTTAATATTTTCAAATTCTTTAATTATTTTAAGATAGTCTTTTTCCCACTCTTTGTCATCCTTATAATACGCAGTTAAATCCCATTTATAAGCTTTAGGTGTTTCTTTTCTATTTTTATATTCCACTCTTACCTCCAAGAAAAGTTCTAGTTTATTCTAGAACCTTTAGTCTTTATTAACGAACTCAGCTTCTTCTGGTCCATTATTTTCATTGTTATTGTTTGTATTTGCTTGGTTTTGTTTTGCAGCCTCTTCATACACTCTAGATGCTAGTCCCATGGCTTTTTCATTTAAAGCTTTAGTTTTGTTCTTGATGTCCTCAATATCAGTGCCTTCCATACTCTTCTTAAGGTCACTTATTAAATCTTCTACTTCTTTCTTTTCTGCATCTGTTAGTTTTTCGCCTAAATCTTTAATAGCTTTTTCAGTAGCAAAGATTGTTTGGTCTGCTTCGTTTCTAGTATCAGCTTCTTCTTTACGTTTTTCATCAGCAGCTTTATTAGCTTCAGCTTCTTTAACCATCTTATCAATTTCTTCATCACTAAGGTTAGTATTTGAAGTAATTGTAATTGATTGTTCTTTGTTAGTACCTAAATCTTTAGCTTTAACATTAACGATACCATTGGCATCAATATCAAATGTTACTTCGATTTGTGGTACGCCTCTTGGAGCTGGAGGAATGTTTCCTAATTGGAATCTTCCTAGAGTTTTATTATCTGCAGCCATTGGTCTTTCACCTTGTAATACATGAATATCAACAGCTGGTTGATTATCTACAGCAGTACTAAATACTTGACTCTTACTTGTTGGAATTGTTGTATTTCTTGGGATAAGTACTGTCATAACATCCCCTAAAGTTTCAATACCAAGTGATAGTGGTGTTACATCTAGTAATACTAAATCATCAACTTCACCAGTTAGAACTCCACCTTGAATTGCAGCACCCATAGCAACAACTTCATCTGGGTTAACACTCTTATTTGGTTCTTTACCTAATTCTTTTTTAACAAGTTCTTGAATGTAAGGGATTCTTGTTGAACCACCAACTAATAATACTTCATCAATATCACTTGCTTTTAGTTTAGCATCGCTTAATGCTTTACGAACTGGTTCCATAGTGCTATCAAATAAGTCACGGCATAAGTCTTCAAATTTAGCCTTAGATAAGTTCATATCTAAATGTACTGGACCATCTGCTGTTTGACTAATAAATGGTAAGTTAATATTAGTAGTACTCATACCACTTAAATCTTTTTTAGCTTTTTCGGCAGCATCTTTAATTCTTTGCATAGCCATCTTATCTCCGGATAAGTCAATACCATGTTCTTTCTTGAATTCGGCTACGATATAATCCATTACAATTTTATCAAAGTCATCTCCACCTAAGTGATTATTACCTGCAGTAGATTTAACTTCAAATAAACCATCACCTATTTCTAGGATAGATACATCAAATGTACCACCACCTAAATCGTAAACTAAAATAGTTTGATTTTTATCCTGTTTGTCTAGTCCATAAGCAAGAGATGCAGCAGTTGGTTCGTTAATAATTCTTTCAACTTCTAAACCAGCTATCTTACCAGCATTCTTAGTTGCTTGTCTTTGAGCATCGTTGAAGTATGCAGGAACAGTAATAACTGCTTTAGTAACTTTTTCTCCTAAATAACTTTCAGCATCTTTTTTTAATTTCATTAAGATTTTAGCACTAATTTCTTCAGGTGTATATTTTTTACCTTCTGCTTCAACCTTTTCACCAGTACCCATTAATCTTTTAATAGAACTGATTGTATTTGTTGGGTTTGTAACGGCTTGTCTTTTAGCAGTAATACCAACTAGTTCTTCGCCATTTTTAAAAGCAACAACACTTGGGGTAGTACGGTCCCCTTCAGGAGTAACAATAACTTTTGGTTCTCCTCCTTCTAATACAGCTACGCATGAATTTGTAGTACCTAAATCTATACCAATAATTTTACTCATATATATCATCCTTTCCTTTTTAAAGTAAATTATTCGTTAACTTTGACCATTGCTGGTCTAATAACTTTATCTTTATACATATAACCTTTTTGTAATACTTCTAAGATTACACCACTAGGCTTAGTTTCGTCTTTCTCAGTAAGAACAGCTTGATGATAAACCGGATCAAACTCTAGTCCATCACATTCTATTTCTTTTACTTCGATGTTATTTAAAACATTTACAAATGAACCATAAATCATTTTAAATCCACTTAAGAATTTACTAACTTCATCAGATAAATCGTTATCATCTAACCTAATAGCTCTTTCGAAATTATCAAGTATTGGAAGCAAGCTCTTTGCTAAATCTTCATTAGCATATTTAAGCATATTTGATTTTTCAGTTTCATTTCTTTTTTTGTAATTTTGCATTTCTGCTGCAAGTCTTAAAACCTTTTCACTAGATTCTTTTAAATCATTTTTTAATTTATGATTTTCTTCTTCTAAATGTTTTAATTCCTTATTTTCTTTTTTATTTTTCTTTTCTTCTTTTTCCATGTCCTCACCTTTCTATGTAGTTCTTTAAATAATTTAAAAGTGTTACAACTTTATCATATTCCATACGCTTAGGTCCTATTATAGCAATAGTTCCTTCTTCACCATCAATGTTATAACTAGTTCTAATAACCGTTACATTTGGGTCAAACTTATTTTCTTCGCCAATGAAGATATTAACATCTTTATCATCTGTTTCAATCTTCTTAATAAGATCCATATTCTCAAGTTTACCAATCATATTTTTAATCTTTTCTGGACTATCATACTCTGGTTGCTTTAAAATATTTGTCTTACCTTGGAAGAAAATATCACTATTTTTAACATTGAAATCGTTAAATGCATCGTAAAAGAAATCCATGACTCTTTCGTAGGCCTTAATTTGACTAGCAATAATTGGTTTGATTTCATATTCAAGTTTACTATTAATATCACTAAGTTTAGTTCCTACTAGTTTTCTATTAATAAGTTCACAGGCTTTAATCATTTCATCCATACTAATTGTTTCTGGTATATTACTTTGTTTATTTTCAACATGTCCCGTATTAGTAACTACTACTGCTACTATTTTCTTATCATCTATTGGGACAATACTAACTTGTTTTAAAGTATTATTATCACTATCTTTACCTAAGACAATACTTGTATAATTTGTGATGTCACTTATTATTTCCATACATTTTACTATTGCATCACTTATAACTAAATCTTTATTATTAAGAATTGTCTGTAACTTTAAAACTTCATCACCAGTAAGCTCTTTAGGTTTCATTAAATTATCTACATAATATTTATAACCTGATTCACTAGGAACTCTACCACTTGAGATATGAGTCTTTTCTAAATAACCTAAACTTTCTAGGTAAGCCATATCATTACGAATTGTTGCACTAGAGCATTTTAACTTCTTAACTAAACTCTTAGATCCAACAGGCTTAACCGTCTTAATGTAAGTTTCTACAATAAGTCTTAATAGTTCATTTTGTCTATTATTCAAATTATAGCCTCCTTTTAGCACTCTTTTCTTTCAAATGCTAATACTATTATAATATTATGCGTAGCACTTGTCAATATATGAGTGCTAATTTTTAAAAGTTTTTGTCAAAAGAAAAAAGAACCAATTAAAGTTCTTAAATCAATCAACAATATAAGGGTCTTCTGAGGTGCCAGAACCACTAGAAAGTTTAAGTGATGATACAAGAGATATGGCAGGTCTAACTGCAATGTTGGAAACGCCACCACCAAACATATCAATTTGAACAGCACATAAATAAGTACCACTAAGTTCTGAAAACTCTAAAGGTGATAATGTCCACCACTCATTATTCGCATTCTCTTGCAAATATGTGGAACTATTGGACACCGAATTTTTAAAGCCAGCAAACATTATTTCATCTGCTGTTAAAAGCCCTATTTTATATGTTAAATTACCATTTCCATTTGTCGTATCACTTACAGTAAATTTAGATAGTTTTCCGTTATTATTATCATTGGAACATTTTAGTGATGGCTTCCCTGCTCTTACCCTGGAAGCCGCACTATAGTAAGTTCCTTTAAGTCCATACCCTAGTGCTCCGGTTTCAGTACTTTTATCATTGCACCAAATAGTATCTGATAGCTTATCGGTATATGTTACTAGATTATTTGTATACCACGTTTCTAAATTTGTAAGTATTGTACTCTTATTAGTATTTGCGTGTGTACTTGCATAATCATTTGACCCTGGTGTTCCATACATAAGTCCGATAGATGCATTATCACCAATGTTTGAATTAAAATCACTAAGATAGGTAGTACCATTGAAATGAGCAAATGCAGCATTAGTATTATTATTTGCTGATGAACAAGGGTTAGTAGCTCCTGCTGTATTATCATTATGAAGAACAAGTTTTACAGAACCATCTCCTACTATCCTTACGATTTTCCAACATTTATTTGCAAACTCTACATAGTTGTTTTTAACAGCTCCTCTAAAATAATAAGACGTACCATAATCATCTTCTGCAGATGCAAGTAAAGCCTCAGTTGTATTTTTGTTTGAAGTAATTTGTTTATATGCATAACTACTAGATGTAGCACTTACTACATAATATACACCACTTAAATTTGTTGTTGTTTTCATAGCTCCTGCAGTTCTTGAACCATTACTAGACGCTGATGAACTAACTAAATACTTACCAACTAAACTAGAATATGAATTAACATATGTATCACTTGTTACTGTTGCTCCAGTTAAATTAAAATTTGTACCATTTGCTTCGTATCCTGTACCGTATGTAAAATAATATGTTTGTTCTGTTGCATCTACACTTTCTGTTGATGTGTCTGCTATATCATCTTTTGTATGAGCACTTACTTCTTTCCCGGGCGTTGTAAGTGGAGCCTTCACTTCATTATTTGCTAGTATAGTCTCTGCAAATGTAGGCTCGTATGTTGCTGCACTACTTACTACTACTATCTTACCAGACCAGTTTTTATTTAATCCTTGTTCTGTTGTTACTGCACTATCCATCCATATTCTTAGGTCGTAACTTTTTTCTTCGTTTGCATTAAGTCCAGTACTCATAATAATATAACCTTTTCTATTATTTTCTAAGTCAGTTAATGTTTGACTTCCTAGTATTACTGACTTACCAGTTGTTGTCCCTTTTGGGGATATATTTACTTTCATATAGTTATCTTTTAAGTAAGATGTATTTGTACTTTCTCTATAAGTACTATCTATTGTAATATATACTTTAACATAACTATTACAGTTATTTTTTATTGTAAATGTAAATGGGGTTTGTTTAAGACCATCTTCATCAGTTATTGGAAAAGCATCTGTTAAAGATATTTTAGATGTGTCTTCAGTAAGAGTTGTATTAAAGCATGTTCTTGATGCTAATGTGTTATTTTCAGTTTGACTTAGGTATAGTCTAAACCAAGCAAAAGAGACTCCAATTATGCACAGGACTGTTATTAATAGCCCATAATATAATTTAAGTCTCTTCTTTTTATTATCTATATTTAATTCACGGTTCATATATACTCACTATCTTTCTATAGAAAGTATATAACAACCCCCCCCCGTGTCAAGTTAATTTTTCACTAAAAATATTCTATATTTAATTTTTCATGAACAAGATAGTTATTGCAAGACCTACTCCTGCAATTATAACTGCACTTATTATGGTGATTACTTTCACATATCCATTTGGGTTATTTAATTTTAAAACACGTACTTCGCCATTTTCTTTCATTTCAGCTTCTTTAGTAAGTGTTTCTTCTCTTGTTTTATTTACTTTGCCTTGATATGTACTTACAAAAGCAATATCTTCTGGATTAGTACTATTTTTAATTTCTTCTACGTAAGCATCTAAAACATCTTGTTCTTCTCTTATAATAGTTCCATTAAGATATAATTCTAAGTAATGTTTCATTATTTGCTTAGTTTCTTCACTAAAGCTCATTTAAACCACCTACACACTCATTAATTCAGTTTCTTTTTCTTTAACCTTTTCATCTACTAACTTATTATATTTAGTAATAAGTTCTTGAATTTCTTCGTTGTACATGTCTTCTTCGTCTTCTGGAAGTTCTGCTTTTTTAACTTGATTTCTTGCATCTTCTCTAGCATTTCTAAGTGCTACTTTAGCATCCTCTCCCATTCCTTTAACTTGTTTAACGTAGTCTTTTCTTCTTTCTTCATTAAGTTCAGGTATAGTTAAAATAACCATTTCACCATTATTTGTTGGCGTTATTCCTAAGTTAGCTTCATGAATTGCTTTTTCAATCTCTTTAACTAAGCTTTTATCAAATGGTTTAATAAATAGTTGTCTTGCTTCAGGAACTGTGATATTTGCAACTGTATTTAAAGGAGTGCTTGCTCCATAATACATTACATTTATTCCATTAAGCATGGCTGGATTTGCCCTACCTGCTCTTACGTTTGTAAATCTTGCTTCCATATTTTCTATGGCTTTTTTCATTTTTGCTTCTGCTTCTTCAATATACATAAAATCTCTCCTTAAATATTATTATTGCAAAATTACTTAGCAATTGCAAGAACTCCAAGTAAAATTCCAACTAAAACTGTTACTTCAATTAAGGTAATTGCTATTATTCGGCCATTAGTATTGATTGGTTTTATTCTAAGGGGTTTCTTTCCAGGATTTTTTTCTAGCATTCTACTTTTATTTATTTTTATAATATCATTATATCTTTTAAATAAGTTTTCTTCACTTTTGGTCTTTAATTTATTTGCTAGGTAGTCATTCATATATAAATCTAGTGCGTTTTGTTCATCAAAAGATATTTGATCTTTTTCAAGTAATTTTAAGCACTTAGCAATATATCTTTGAACGCTTGCTTCTTCTTCCTTTGTTTGGGTTTTCTCTAATAGTTTTTTGTAAAGGTCAGCAAATTCATAGTACCCGATTAATGGTGGAACTTTTAAAGTTTTTAGCCTTTCTTTTAAGGCACTTTTTAAGGTGTTTATGTCATCTTGAGATACAGCATCAGGATAATCGCTTACATAACTTTCTATTTCATCTATATAGTCTGTTAAGTAATCAGCATCAGTGCATTTTTTTAATGATACTAAGATATCATTAAGATTTAATATTCTTCCATTTCTAATACTAGGCTCTAAATTCATAGGTACCTCCTTTATTATCTTAATTATAAACTATTTTTTTAAAATTTAAAAGAAAAAACGGTGTTTTACCGCTCATTCACATGTAATTTAATCTTTCATAAAATATATTAGGTGATGCGTATGTGTCCAAACAATAATGGTTTTAATAATTTTTTTAAGGGTTTTTGGTCTTTTATTTGGTTTTTAATTTTATGTACATTAATTTTTTATCAGTTAATTATTACTTTTTTCTTTCCATTAAGATGGAATATTTGCATTTTGTTAATTGAGATCTTTTTACTCTTCTTTATTCTCTACCGAATAATATGGCCTTATTAGTTTTTCAGTTTCGTTTATATAGTCAATTACTTTACTAGCATTAATTGTGTTTTCCATTTCATTTTGGCCTGTTTTAAGTTCTATAGGAAAAGATAGCATTAAAAATAGTAGATGTTTTTCTTCTTCAAGCAGTTCGAATGATTTTAGATATTTTGTAAGAAAGTTACTATAGTTATATTTGCCAAAGTCATTGTGATAGAGATTTATTAAATCAAGTATGGGTGTATCAACCGTGTAATGGTCCCAACTTATAAATTTGTTATCGATGAAGTGGTCTATGCTTAAATTGTTATGACAATAAACCACTCTTTCTTTTGTTTTTGTTGATGCTAAGTTATACCAATTTTCTGCTTCGTTTGTTAGAAACTCAGTTAATGATTTTATTTTACTCCGGCCTTCTAGAATAACTTGTTCAGATGGAAGTAGAACTTCTTTGATTTCTAAATTATTAAATAATGTTTCATAATATCCTTCTAAGTAGGTTATGTTACTTACGATATTTTCATATATTTCTTTTATTTTATCAGCACTAATGTCTTTAAAATAGACAGTTTTTGTGTGGAGACTAGAAAGAACTTTAGCCATATCTAATGATTTTTGTTCGATGGGAATTTCTGGTTCACTTACGACTTTATAGACGTATTCATCATCAAGTTCATCTACTAGTTCTGGGTAGGATGTAAACGATCTGGAATTTAGATAATCATATAGGGATTTAATATCCTTGCTTTTTTTCTTGATAACAAATCTGCCTTCGTCAGTATCTACTATTTTGCTTTTACCACTTATAGTGATTTTTTTAGGATTAAAGACCTCACTAATTTTCTTCATTTTCCGGAATAACTAGTTTCATGTTAACTTCTAGGGTTTCAAATGTATTATATTTTTTTAAGTCAGTTAAAGTTATTTTATATTTATCTAATATTCCTTCTAAGGTATCATTTTGCATTACTGTATGAACGTGATATTTAACATATGTTTCATCAGCATTAATACTACCAATAATATTGTTTGTGCTTATTTCTGATTGTTTTTCTTCTTTAATTTCTTTTTTTGATTCTTCTTTTTCTTCTTTTTTAGAATCTTCTGCTGGTATATTTAAAATTTCTTCTTTGCTTACTTCTTTAAATCTTGGTTCATCTTCAGTTAAATCTACTACTTCAGCATCTGTTTTATTTAAAAATTCATCTAAATCTTTTTCATCAGCAAACTCGATTAAGCTTTGTTCACCACTAACAATGTACTCTATGTGAACATGTAATTCATCATTGTTATTTAGCTCGTATGTAAAATCAGTTATTTCTAGGTTTACGGTGTCTAGATTAACATTACTTCTTATTTCATGGGTAAATGGTAGTTTGAAACTAAAGTCTTCTTTATTAATACTTATTTCATGTAACCGATAATCTCCTGATATTATAAAGTCTCCTTCTAAGTTAGAACCATTAATATCCTCATCATGTTCAACAGAGATGCTAGTTATTTCAAATATACTATCTTTAAAGAGAAAATCTCTTTCTACTACAAAAGCTTCACTCATATAATCAATCCTTTCAACTAATTATATGAGGTCATAAAAAAAGTAGACTAAATAAGTCTATTTTTTAAGATTTGCAGCCAGCAACACAGTAGTACAGATTGTTTGTTTGAGTTTTGGTGTAATTATTATCTTTAAATTCGTAGATGTATTCGTATACGGTTATTTGATCGTTATATTCATATAAGTGATTGTCTTTTACAATGAAAGTATTTATGGTTTTAACATCGCTATCTGTGTAATTATTAAGTTTGTCATAGTTTACTATTCCGTATTGATAGTCATAGTCTAAATCTAATACAAGACTAAAGTATTTATCGCTTTTATCACCTTTTATAATAAGTAATCTATCGTTTGGTAAGGTGTATAGGAAATAGTTATAATACTTATCTTCTGAGATAAATGTTCTTTTGAGATCACCACTTAGTATTTCTTTACACATTTTTTCGTCAAAGTTTATTAGGTCAAGAATTACTGATGTTAAATGTGTTCCGTTTGCTTCCATGATTAGTACGGAAGTTTTGCCAGTGTTATATATGGATAGGTTGTAGTTCGTTTCACCTATTTTTTTAGTTGTTTTACAGATGAGATTATCCTTTGTAGTTGTGTTATTGGTATTATTAATTTTACCAAAGTTAATCACGTCTGTTACGCAGAGAATTGCAAATATAACTCCGCAGATAGTTAAGGATACAATTCCACCAAATATACTATTTTTCATAAGCCACCTCTATTATGAATATAGCAAAAAAAGTAGTTTCTTTCAACTACTTCTTCTTAAATAGGTATTTTTTTATTTCACTATAGTTGCTAGTATGAATTAAAGCCATTTCTTTTAGGATAAATAGGGGTAAGTCTTTTTCATCTTCGATATTGCCTTGTGGAAGATAGATGGTTCTTATTCCAGCATTGTAAGCAGTGATTATTTTTTCTTTTAGTTTGCTTACTTTAAGGATGTTACCGTAGAGATCGATGTTACCAATTAAAGCAATATCACTTGAAATTTCTTTATCATTGATTAGGCTTAGGATGCTTGTAACTATGCCGACTGATCCACTTGCACCATCTATTGTAAGGTTTGAACCACTGAAGTTTAGGTATAGCCCTTTTTTCTTTAGGTCTAATAGTCCTTCACTGTCTAGGTATGCTAGGCAAAGGTTTACAGCATCTTTTAGTTTATCACCAACATTGCCAGTTATGTTTAATGAGTTATAGTTATTATAAGCGGCTTGGACTTTTAACATAGTACCACCAAATGGGGTTACACCGATGATATTAACTTCACCTACTTTATTTGTTTTACTGTCATTTGTATAAAGTTTGTTTCCTAAAATAATCTCTAAATCACTTGGAGTTATTTCTTTTATTTTATTTATTACTAGGTATCTTACTACTTTATCTAGTAATCTGTTTAGTTCACGAACGCCAGACTCCACGGTGTAGTACTTAATGATATCGAGGATAACGTCTTCATTTATTTCTAGTTTAGTATTGTATTTAGAGCAGATGGTATTAAGGAGGTACATTGATGCGATGTCTTTTTTATCATAGATGGTATAACTAGGTAAGTAGATAAGTTCTAGTCGGTCTCTTAAGATACTTGGTATTTCTTTGGCATCATTAGCAGTTAGAATAAATAAACATTTTGATAGGTCAAAGGCTTCTTCAATGTAGTTGTCGGTAAAGTCTTTGTTTTGCTTGCTATCTAATATGTCTAAAAGAACGCTTGCAGGATCTCCTTTATAATCTTTAACTAATTTGTCTACTTCATCAAGTAAGATGACTGGATTGTTAGTTTCACATTTGATAAGCGAAGAGATTATTTTTCCAGGAGCAGATCCTAAATATGTACGGCGGTGCCCTATAAGTTCAGAAGAATCATTAAGACCGCCTAAACTTATTTTAGTAAATTTTCTTTTTAGAGCAGTAGCAATGGTTCTTGCAATACTAGTTTTACCAATACCAGGAGCACCAACTAAGCAGATAATGGGATTTTCTAAATCAGGGTTGTTCTTTTTTAAAACAGCGTACTCAATAATTCTAGTTTTTACGTCTTCTAAACCATAATGGGTTTTATCTAGTTCTTTTCTAATTTTATCTTTACTAGTTTCTTCTGCGCTACTTTGATTATATGGAAGTGATAAAAGAGTATCAATGTAAGTTCTAATCATTGATATTTCAGGACTACTTGCTGGAGTGTATTCATATCTTTGTAATTCATTAGATAGTTTTCTTTTGACTTCTTCAGGACAATTAAAGTTATCAATTTTATCTTTTAAGTCATTAAGTTCAGTTTCTTTGGAAGAGGATACTCCTAGTTCTTCATTGAGTTTACGAATGCGCTCTTTAATAACAAACTCTTTTTGTTCTTTAGCAAAACTTTCTTTGATTTCTTTTTCTATCTTACCATCAAGCTTAAATATCTCAAGTTCGATATTGATCTCTTTAATAAGTGCCTTTGCTCTTAAGATGTCATCAAACTCATTCATATAATATATTTTTTTATCTTTGGGTAATCTTAAAAATGTTACAACAATATCAGTAATATCTCCTAGAGAAGCACTATTATTTATTTTAGTTATAATACTATTATCTATTTCTGGATTAATTTTAATATAGGTATTAACTAATGATACTAGTCTTTTTCTTAAAGCAGTCTCTTCTAGGGTTTCACCTTTATCAATGTAAAGCATCTTAGCATTTCCAATAAGGATACTTTTATCATTGGGATAACTTTGGTAATTATTTATTTTAACTCTGTTAAGACCTTTAAGGACAACACGATAATTATTATTTGGTAAAACAATCTTTGAATTAATTAGAGTAAGAACTCCACTTTTAGGTAAATCTGTTATTGTTGGTGACTCCTCTAAAGTATTAGACGGTAAAACAATTAATACTTTACTGGAAAACTCTATAGTACTTAAATCAATAACCTTTTTAGATAACTCATTATTAAGTTCAATACGGACTTCTTGGGAAGGCAATATAGTAAGTTTCTTAAGTAGTAAAACAGGAATATTTTCTTTCATATATCTTCCCCCAAACATTGTTCTTATTATATATTTTTAAAACTTATTTGTAAACCCATAATAAGAAAAAAGTCATAAATAATGAATATCTATGACTTTAAAAATTATTTTACGATGTATGGGTCTTCTGAGGTACCAGAACCAGTAACTTCAATAGAAGTATTTAATGCTATTGCTGGTCTTACGTACATATCAAGATTTACAGCTCTTGAAACTAAAGTTCCTGTTTTACCAATAACTGTATATACATTAGCTATGTCAAGATTGTAACTATGTGGTGATAATGTCCACCACCAGCCACCACTGGCATTTTCTGTTAGATAAAATAATGGATTGATTTTTCCTACACTTAAGCCCGCATAAGCAGTTTCGTCTGCAGTGAGTAGACCTATTTTATATGTTAGATTTCCATTGCCATTTATCGTATCACTTGTGGTTAACTTTGATAGTTTGCCCTCGTTATTATCGTTTGGACATTTTAAAGTAGCAGTTTTAGAAGACTCCAATCTATTATTTGGTTCATAATAATTTGTGACGTCACTTGCTAAACCCCGTTGTATTCCTGTACTTTTATCATTACACCATATTGTATCAGCAAGTTTACTTTCATATGGTGCCAAATTTTCTTTGTACCAAGTCTCTAAAGTATTTAAAATAGTGCTTTTATTTGTATTTGCATAAGTTGTACCATAATCTGTTGAGCCTGTCTGTCCATACATAAAACCTACATATGCTTCATCATTATAGCTATCATTATAAGCACTTGTACCGATAAATGCTGCAGTCGAATCATTATTTGATTCTGAGCATGGATTAGATACTCCATTACTATTGTTATTATGTAGAACTAGTTTAACTAAGTTATTACCAGTTATTCTTACTATTCGCCAGCATTTATTTGCAAACTCCACATAATTATTTTTTACATTTCCTCTAAAGTAATAAGAATATCCATAATCATCTTCTGTGCTTGCAAAAAGTGATTCAGTAACCGATTTATTGGAAGTTAGCGTTTTATATGTGATTTCTTTAGTGCCAGCTTTAGTTACGTAAAAGATTTCGTTTAAGTTAGTTGTTGTGCTTGATGTACTTCCATCAGCGTTATTTCCAGCACCACTTATACCATTTAATTTTATTGACATTTCACTAGCCATGTCAACATACATATCGTCATCACGATGCCCTATACGTTGCCAGTAAATAAACTTTCCTACTAATGATGAATAGTTACTATCGTAATCGCTGGAATTGATGGTTACAGGGTCACTTAAATCAAAATTATCTCCATTTGCCGTCCATGAATCAGCATAAGATAATTTTTCTCTGTTTATGTGAGAACCACTGTTTATTCCTAATAAGTTTGGATAAATATTGCCTTTTGTGGCATCATATTTTTCTGATGTATTTATATTTTCAAGTACATATGTTTCTTCTTTTATATCTTCGAGCTTTTGGGCACTAACATCACTACCAGGAATAGTTATGGGTGATGTAACTTTATTATCAGCTAAAATAGTATCAACAAATGTAGGCTTATTACTAGCATCAGTAATTACTACTATCTTACCTGCCCATCTTTTATTTAAGCCTTGATCTAGTGTTACCGCACTATCCATCCAAATTCTTAAATCGAAGCTTTTTTCTTCATTGGTTCCTAAATATGCAGTTGCTAAAACGTAACCTTTACTACTATTTTCAATATCCGTTAGTGTTTGAGTTCCTAAAATTACTGATGGGTTAGAATTTTTATTTTTAGGTGAAACATTTACTTTTAAGTAGTTATCACTTAAGTAAGAAGTGCTTGAATTTGCTCTGTAAGTACTCTCTATTAGGATATAAGCTTTTACATAGCTACTACAATTATTTTTTAAGGTAAAAGTAAACGGTGTTTGTTTTAGTCCGTCTTCGTCACTTATTGGAAATGCATCAGTTATTTCTATTTTCGAGGTGTTTTCAGTAAGTGTTGTATTAAAGCAGGTTCTTGATGCTAAAGTATTATCTTCATTTTGGCTTAAATATAATCTAAACCAAGCAAAAGAAACTCCAATTATACATATGACTGTTATTAACAATCCGTAATATAATTTAAGTTTCTTTCTTTTATTATTTAAATTAACTTCTTGGTTCATAAATACTCACTATCTTTCTATAGTAAGTATATAACAACCCCCCCCCGTGTCAAGTTAATATTTATCCAATTTTTTTCTACAAATTAAAAATAGAGCTTATGCTCTACTTGAATATTTACCATCTTTGGTTGTGATTAAAATCTTTTCTCCTACTCCAATAAACATAGGAACTTTTACTACATAACCAGTTTCAATTGTTGCATCTTTCATAGCATTATTAGTTGTGTTTCCTTTAACAGCATCAGTTGTTTCGATTACTTCATAATCAACTTTTTCTGGTAAAGTAATTCCTAAGATTTCACCATCATACATAGATACTTCAATTTCTAAGTTTTCTTTTAAAAAGTTTACATCATCACCAAGTACACTTGCAGGAATTTCTAACTGACTGTAATCTTCGTTATTCATAAATACATAGTTAGTTCCATCATTATATAAATATTGCATGTGTAATTTATCAACGTGCGCTTTTTCTAATTTTAAGTTTGTATTAAATGTTTGTTCAACAATAGAACCAGTCTTAAGATTCTTATATTTAATTCTTACGAAAGCAGGACCTTTTCCTGGTTTAACATGTTGGAACTCAACAATCATACATAGGTTTCCATCAAGAATAACAGTCATACCATTCTTGATATCATTTATATTTATATTCATACTATTTTACTCCTTACAATTATTTCTTTTCTTTAAATACTTGAGTTTTGCCACATGTCTTACAGAATTTCTTAATTTCTAGCTTATCTGGAGTATTAGCTTTATTCTTTTCTGTAGGGCGAATAAAATTACCACAAACAGTACATTTTAACTCAACAGGATTACGGTTTTCATTTTTCTTTGCCATTTTAATTTTGCCTCCTTTTTTAACTCGTTAGTATTATAACATATCTCTTAAAGTTTAAGCAAGTATTTACAGATTAATTTGTAATATTTATAACAGAAGATACGGGTATAATATAATTTTTATTGTCTAATTTCATTAAAGTATTATATATATTTCTAGATAAAAAAACTCCTCTAACTCTTATAAGTAAAAGCTTCAGGAATCTTTTATTTCTTGCAAATTTAAGACTACTTTAAATTAGCTATAGTATGTGCTTTAAATTAGTCATTATAATCTGTTTCTTATCTCTTAATATAGATGCCAAACATATCTAACTTTTTCAATTGCATTATAATCTTTACAATATACATGAGTTTCTGCGCTTGTTTTATCGAAGTTATGGCATACTTTTTCTTCTGGCATATTTTCTATTTTATATAGAGTTAGGCCTCCTAATAGTGCTAGCAATATTATTATTGTACAAGGTATAATTGATTTTTCCATATCTATCCTCCAAGGATATTATAGTATTTTTAGAGATACTTTTCAATGATCTCTTTACTAACCTTGCTTATTACTTTACGATTTATGGGGTATTTATATTCGCTATTTTTGTTTGAGTATTTGATATTAGGACTTACTATGACAATGCTTATTTTGGGGTTATCGTAAGGAAAATATGTTCCATAGGTAGTACTTACTGTTTTTAGGTCTACTATGCCATCGTTATTAGTGTCTATGAATGATTCACTGGTACCAGTTTTACCTGCACTTTTTACTTTATTCGAGACATATCCATAACCGGTACCACTATAGTTTACTAGTCTAAAGCCTTCTCTTATTTCATTTAAGTTATCTTCGCTTATCGGGGCAGCACTTAGGACTTCATTTTTATTTTTTAAATACACAGAACCATCTTTGTTTAAAACCATATTAAGAAGTGATAATTTATTTCTTTTAGATGTTGCGATGGTGTTAATATAACTAGTTAAAGATATTGGGGTATAAGTGTCATACTGACCTATGGCCATGTTAAGAAGTTGATCGTCAGTTATACTAGTTCCTTTATAGCCAGTTCCTTCATTCATTAAATCAATGCCACTCAAAGTACCTAATCCATAGTCTTTTAAGATGTTTCTATATATTTCAAAGTGTTCTTTAGTGGCACCTATATTCATACCTCTTGTATATTTTTTACCAGTTAGTTTGATTGCTAAGAGATACTGATAGTAGTTACTACTCATTCTTAAAGCTTCTTTGGCGTCCATATAACCTAGACTTTTCCATGAACATTTATCTTTAGTAGTTCTTAGTTTAACACATCCATCTAAAATCTTCTTTTGAGGAATTAAATCATACTTATATCCTACTGAGATGGTTGCTCCTTTAACTATACTACCTGCGACGTATGAATTAAAAATATTTTCATAACTATAATCAACAAACTCCCCATTATTGGTAAGTTTTCTGCCAGCCATTGTAAGGATACTTCCATCATTTGGGTTACTTATAATAACAAAGGAAGTATCAAAGTATTTACTATTTGGGTGTTTCTTTGCTAATTTTATTTCTTCTTCCAGAACGCTTTCAGTATATTTTTGCAAGTCAATATCAATATTTAAAACGATATCTTTACCCATTTCTTCTTTTTTAATTAGTTTAAGGTGATTATCATTTATTTCGTATTTGGCTTTTTCACCTTTTAAATATTCATCATAAATATATTCTAGATTACTAATGCCTACCCTGTCACTTAGGTTATAACCCATTTTTAGATATTTGTCTTTGTATTCTTTTGGAATGCCTTGTTTATAGGTTGATACAGAACCAAAGACTTCCCTTAAGGTGTTTCCGTATGGATAGAATCTTTCCCACGTTATATCAGTTCTAATGCCTTTTAAATTTGCAGTATTTATTTTTTCATATTCGTCATCTGTAAGATTTTTTTTGATAATTTTGTCTTCATAACTATAACCATTATTCATTTGATTAAAAAGAGCACATATATTATCGTTTACGCTTTCGATTTCTTCATCTGTAATAAGACTATATTTATAGTTGTCGTATTCTTTTTTATTTATACGTCTTTCTTTATATTTAGTTTTTATTTCTTCTCCTACACGGCTATTTATAAGAGTATCATTTTCAATATAGAAACAGTATCTCTTTTCCTCTTTATTGGATGTTAAATTTAATATTATGATGTCATTTAGATTACGGGCAATATCCATGGTTTCTTTGGTGCTTATTGATAGTTTGTTAAAGACTAGGCTTTTAACACCAATGTTATTTACTAAAATTTTACCATTACGATCTAGGATTCTCCCACGAGGGGCAGTAAGTCCATAAATATACCCTTTTTGATAAGTGTGTTTATCTTTTAAACTTAGTAGTCTGTATGAGGAAATGGTTATAAAGATTAGAAGAATTATCAATATTTTTTTCATATAATTATTATGGCTCATTTTTAAAAATTTAACATATAATATAATGGTGAAAATATGAATAATCTAATAAGAAGTTACATTAAAAATTTAAGTGAAGAAGATGTGCGCTCTTGGAGTGCTAGAAAAGGAATTCTTTTAACTGATGATGAGGCTGAGTATGCTTTTAAGTATATTAAAAATAATTATGATGATGTACTAAATAATCCAGCTAGTTTTAAAATTGAAGATCATGAAAAAAAGTTTTCTGAAGAAAACTATCAAAAGTTAAAAGAATTAGTTAAAGAATATATAAAATATTTAAAATAGTTCTTTTAAGTTAGGATTAAATTTATTATTTCTTAACTCTTCTATTTCTTCTTTATAAGGAGCCTTTCCATTAATATAAGGTGTTTCTAGAATTTTAGGAACATCTTTTAAGCGTTCTATATTGCATACTTTAGATATGGCATCAAAACCGATTGTACCAAAGCCGATATTTTCATGTCTATCTTTTCTAGCACCTAATGGATTTTTACTATCGTTTATATGGATACAGTGAACTTTATCTAGGCCAATTTCTCTGTCAAAGATGTTTAAATATATTTCAAAGTTATTGATATCTACGCCTGAATCATTTAAGTGGCAAGTGTCTAAACATACGCCTAGTTTATCATTATTAACACTTTTAATTATATATTTAAGTTCATCAATATTAATGCCAAGTTCTGTTCCTTTACCCGCCATGGTTTCTAATAGAATGGTTATGTCTTCATCGCCTTCTAAAACTTGTTTTAGGGCATTTACAATGTTGTCTAGTGCAGTTAATCTATCTATTCCTACGCTACTTCCTGGATGAAGAACGATATATTTAACACCTAGTTCATGACATCTAGTTATTTCTCCTTTTAAGAAATTTTTACTAAATTCGTATTTACTTTCATCTTTATTATTAGCAAGGTTTATTATATAAGGAGCATGGCAGATGACATTTTTTATATCTATATTATGTTCTTTCATTACTTCTAAGGCTTGTGATGTGTATTCTGCATTTATTTTACTTCGAACTGTATTTTGAGGTGCTCCTGTATAAAACATAAATGCGTTTGCATTATAACTTATTGCTTCTAAAGCACTACTTAATAATTGTTTACCTGAAAAGGAAACATGACTACCAATTATCATTTAAATCACCAAGTAAATTATAAAATAAAACCTTTAAAAGGGCAAGAAAAAAACGTTACATGAAGTAACGCTTAATAACTAACTACCTGCTTGTTCATTTGTAGATGGTGTTGATGTACTGCATGTTGCACTTGCACAAGAACTAGTAATACCGCCGCTTCCATTAGCAATATTACTACTAGTATTTAGATCAGTGTATGTTGAACCTTTAGTGCTGTAACTATTATCTGTTAATGTAACACGATAAGTTGCTTCTCTTTTATCGTCCAAAGAAACCGTAACATAGCCTTTAAAATTTCCAGATGAAGTAAGACCTATACCGGCAAGTGTATAGCAATAACAATTATCGTTTATTTTTTTTCTGTTGTCATCACTAGTATTTGTTGGTAATGTTCCAAGTAAGTCTTCTGATTGGAATGTACTTTCTGCATTACCTAAGGCTCTTTGAGCATAGATTTTAAATGAACCTTTTTTAGCGTTATTCATACTTTCTACTACGGCTGGAATTGCAATGATCATAATGATTGCTAAAACTACGATAACCGCTAGTAACTCAACTAATGTAAATCCTTTTTTATTACCTTTTATTTTCATTTTTAAGTTCCCTACTTTCTATTAATATTATAAATTAATAGATTTTTATTGTCAATGTCTTTTTCTTACTTTTAAAATATACTATTTCATGATTTTTAGGATAGATGATGCTGTATCTAAAGTATCTAGTACACTTTCAGTTTTACTCATTTTTTTATTTCTTTCTTCGCTTTTAAAGGCTTTGGTAAATTCTTTATAGTATTCTGGATTTCTATTTAGATATCTATAGAAGTAAGAATTTCTTTTTAGGAACTCATATTCTTTGGGATTCTTTTTTATTTTTTCGATTAGGCCAAATTCCATTTAATCACCAAAGAATTTGTCCATTGCACGAGGAGTTTTAGGAGTTACTATATTAGTATTTGTAGTAGGTTTATTGGTAAGTTCTTGAATGACATTGATGGCTTTTTGAGCATTGTTAATGTATTTTTGAACGTTATCCATATTAATGTTTTTAACAAGACTTGCTAGTTCACTTAAAGGTGCTGCCCGATCTTCATCTTTAAACTTATTCCAGGCATTTTCATCTTCTCCATAAAGGTCGTATATTTCATATAGTTCTTGCCAAGATGTTTCTTTATTTTTCACTTTAGTAACTAAGTATGGTTTGCTCCTTATAAATTCTCTGAAAGCATCTTTTTTATCCATATAAAAACCACCTAGTAAAATATATTCATTAAGTGGTTTTTTATGTTATAGTTTAAAGTCGTTTAAGAAGTCATCGATTGTGAGTTCTTGAATTTTTTCTTCTTCTTTTTTGATTTTAGGAAGTTCTATATCTTCGTCTTTAATTATATCTAATTCTTGGGAAATGAAGACATCACTGATTGTTTGTTTTAAGATTACTGAACCAGTTGATTCTTTGTCCATGATTGGAATATCACTATTTTTAACTAGATAAATGTCATCTTTAGATTTAATACCAATAATGTCTTTTGCGCTTGTACTAAAGGCTTTGATTATCTCATAGTTAGTTGATTTAACTTTCTTTATTAGTGTTGTTCCTCTTTTAGCTCTGGATAACATATTTAACTCACTTAGTTTAACTCTTTTAGCAGTTTTTTGGTTAGTAAATATGTCGATGTATTCGTCTTTTTCACTATAGCAGATACCACTTATAACATTATCATCTTTTAAGTTAATTCCTTTAACGCCAGCGGCTTTAGGTCCACTTAATGGAATTTCGCTTGCCATATAGTTTAGATAGTAACCTGTTTTAGTAACGATAAGAACGTTTGGCTTAGTAATGCAAACATTTACTACTTCATCAGTGTCTTTTAGTTTCATTGCTGTATAGGCTTTAGAGTATCTACTTACAATAAAATCATTAAGGTTTGTTCTTTTTACCATACCCTCACGAGTAAACATGGTAACTTCTGGATTAGTGACATTTTCACTTATGATGAAGGCATTAACTGCTTTATCATCTGGACTGATTGTTACAAAGTTACTAATATGCTTACCTAGGTCTTTCCATTTACATGATGGGATTTCATGAATTGGTAAGTATAGGTAGTTGCCACGTGATGTAAAGATACATAATTTATTTAAGGTGTTTGTTTGTTTGTAACAAATTACATAATCTCCTGGTTTTAAAGCGGTTTCACCATCTGCAGAGTTATGTGATTTAATAGGTACTCTCTTTAAATATCCGTCATTAGTTAGAACGATGATGACGTCTTCTTTTGTTATAAGATCTGTTTGATCTATTTTAATTTCTTTGATTGTTTCACTAATTTCAGTTTTTCTTGGAACACCATACTCTTTTTTCATTCTTCTAAGTTCGTCTTTGATAACGCCTTTAAGTTTGGATTCGTCATTTAGAATACCAGTAAGTTCTTCAATTATTTTTCTTAGATTTTCTAGTTTTTCATTTAGAACTGTAATATCTGTATTAGTTAGTCTATATAGTTGTAACATAACAATTGCTGTAGCTTGTTCTGTTGTAAAATCAAACTTTTTAACTAAATTCTCAATAGCATCTGGTTTATTTTTGCTTGCTCTAATAACGGCGATTACTTCGTCTAAAATGCTGATTGCTTTAACTAAACCTTCAGTAATATGCATTTCTTTTCTAGCAAATGCTAAATCAAAATTGGTTCTTTTTAAAATAACATCTTTTTGATGATCTATATAAGCATCAATAATTGGAATGATGCCTAGTAGTCTAGGTCTTCTTTTATCAATACATACCATGTTGTAGTTATATGTTGTTTGAAGTTCAGTGTTTTTAAGTAAGTAATTTAAGACAAGTTCTTTATCAGCACCAGGCTTTAAATCAATAACTATTCTAATATTAGAATCTTTATCTGATTCATCTCGGACTTCTGCTATACCATCTAGTTTCTTTTCAAAGCGAATATCATCAATTTTTTTAACTAGTAATGCTTTATTTACTTCGAAAGGAATCTCGGAAATAACAATTTGATCTTTTCCTTTGTTTTTTTGAAATTCACTTTTGCTAGTTACGATAAGCTTGCCACGGCCTGTTTTAAAAGCACTCTTAATTCCATCTAATCCTTCAACAATACCACCAGTTGGAAAGTCTGGGCCTTTAATTATTTCATAGATAGAGTCTTCATGACAATTAGGACTATCTATTCTCTTAATAACCGCATCACATACCTCAATTAAATTATGAGGTGGGATGTTTGTTGCGTATCCGGCAGAAATTCCGTTAGTACCATTAACTAGTAGGTTAGGAAATTTTGCAGGCAAGACTGTTGGCTCTAGTAAGGTATCTGAATAGTTAGGTGCCATCATAACTGTATCTTTATCAATATCTTTAAGTAATTCTTCACTTATTTTAGATAGTCTGCACTCTGTATAACGATATGCAGCAGGACCATCACCATCTATTGAACCATTATTACCATCTACTTCAACCAAGATATGGTTTTGTTTCCAACTTTGACTCATACGAATTAAAGCATCGTATACACTTGAGTCTCCATGTGGGTGGTATTTACCTAGTACATTACCTACAGCGTTCGCACATTTTTTAAACTGTTTATCATAGGTGTTTTTATCTCTATACATGGCATAAATAATTCTTCTTTGTACTGGTTTAAGTCCATCTCTTACATCTGGTATTGCTCTATCTTGAATAATATATTTAGAATAACGAGCAAATCTTTCACCCATTATTTCTTCTAAACTATAATCGTGAATTCTTTTTAATACTTCTTCCACTCTTATCACCTTTAAGAATTATAACATAGAAAGCCCATCTTTTCCAAGACAAAAGCCAAAAAAAGAAGAAACTAATTGAATTTCTTCTTTAAAATAGCTAGTAATATAAGTCCTAAAGCGCTAGTGCCCATTAGACTATATTCTAATAGATAACTATCACTTTCAATTCCAGTGTATGGAATATCTGGTTCTCCGTTAGTATTATCTCCACCTTCACCCATAACGAATTGGTATACATAGGTTACAACGATATCTTCTTTAGTATATTTACCTTTTACTTCGCCAATAGTATTGATTAGTTCATAATCAGTGATAGTAGCTGGACTAGTTTGATAATCTGTACCAACTTGTCCATTAGTAGTAGTTTCTTCTAAAAGTACTTTACCATCTTCATCAACATATTTAGTAATAACTTTACCCATATCTTTCTTGTAGTAGTAAATTACTTCAGTTACTTCATCAGTAAATATTCCACTAGCATTTTCTGGAGTACTTACTAAAATGTATCCATAAACATCTGCTTCTTTAGTAGTATAGTCTTTGCTTACTTTACCATTAATAGTTTCATCTTCAGCAATTTTAATTGTAGTACCTTCTTCATAATGGTGAACAATTACTTTAGCATCCTTTAGAGAATAGATAAATGTAATTGTATTATCACTACTTTTTAATTTAATAGTTTGCTCTGTAGCACTTTCTAAATTATAGTTAGCAAATACTGCATCATCTGTTTCATCTTTAGCATAAGCAGTATAATTATCATTAATTCTGCCAGTGTCTTTAACTGGGTTAATTAAATCTATTACATTACCATCTTTGATTGTTACATATCTTACAGTAACATCAGTCTTCTTTAATTGATAGTAGAAAGTTGCTTCTTGTTTTTCACTTGTTAAAGTACCACTTACTTTACCTTCACTTTCTACATATTCATAGTCACCTAATCCTTCTGTTTTAGGACTAAATGAGAAAGATGTACCAATTTTACCATTAACAACGTCATCTTTGAATAATTCTGTTGTTGTTTTATTACCATTATTATCAATGATATAATGATGAGCTATTGCTCCAGCACTTTCTGCTTTTTCATAATAGAATGTGTATTCATTAGTAGTTAAATCAAATACAGCATCTTGCACTTTACTGCCAACTACAACATAGTCTTTAATATCTTTAGCATTAATTACTTTTGTTTCAGTTACTTTACCATCAAAAGTATCATCATCTACTAATTTTGTATTAGTATCTTTTTCTACGTAATGAACAACAATCTTAGAATCTTTAAGTTCATAATAGAAATTGATAACATTTCCTTCTTTAGCAAGAGTAATAGATTCTTGACTATTACTTACTAAATTATAATTATTTAAAGTTAAAGCGTATTCTGTAACCTTATCCCCAATATATAAGTCTCCATTATTAGCGTTCTTAGAAATTGTTTTGCTATCAGCTACTTTTGTATTAGTGCCTTTTTCTAAGTAGTTAACAATGTAACTTGTTTTAACACCCTTTACTGTGATAGTAGCAGTTGTAACTTCTGATTTTGTGATTGTTTTATTACCATTTTTATCTTCAATAGTAGTTTCAACGTAGTATGTGAAACTATCATTACCACGGAAGTTTTGATTTGGATTATATGTAAATGATCCATTTTCATTAAGTGTTAATTTTCCATATTTTGCATCAGTAACTAATCTAACTTTATCAAGGACACTTTTAACTTCATTTTCACTTTTAACGCTAGAGTCGTTATTTCTAACGCCTTGTGCTTCATCTCTTGATAATTCTTCATTAGTATATGTTTCATAGTGATCTGGATTTGCTTTTACTGCAATTGGAGCAACCGGATTAATTAAGTCTTCTTTAATCTTGCCGTCTACATTTTCATAGAATTTGTTACCATCACTTGCAGTGCCAGTTACACTAGCTTCACTATTTGTATACATACTACCGTAATAGTCATCTTGAGCAGTTACAGTAAATTCTAATTCTTCTGGTTTCTTAGAAGATAATTCATTAAATTTATAGATAATTATAGTTTGATCTTTTTCTTCAATAATTTCTACGGCATCGCCATATTTTTCTTTTAAAGCAACTTTATCAACAGTGAATGTACTTGGAACAACGTCTCTAATAGTTAAGTCTTTAGCAACAACTTCTATATCTTTTGATACTGCAGCAAATGCTTCGTTTAATTTAGCACTATCATTTGCATCAAAGTATCTGCCACCATTTTTAACAATTGATTGTAAAAATTTTTCAGCATCACTATCAGCACCTACTCCAAAACCAATTGAGTATATTTTACCAGTAAATGATTCTGCTTCTTCTTTTGCAGCCTCACTAGGTTTTTTCATGTAACCAGCATCACATGCTCCTACAATTTCATATCCTTCATACAAGTTAAGATATTTAGAATAATATCCTCTCGCCTCACATTTATAAGTTGTACCATCAAGTCTATCTTCATATTCGACATATCCATCCCTAACATAATTTCCATTTAGTTCATATCTGTCTGATGTTGATGTAAAACCTCTAGTACTTAGACTCTCATGTTCATCTGTTTTTCCTGTACCATGAGTATGTTGCACTCCATCTTTAACTGTTGTAAAGAACGTTGGAAGTCCATCTGAAAGAACAATTAAGTCTTTTTCATTCTTTTTGTCAGTAAACAATTTCTTTGCTTCTCTGATACCTTCTTGAACGTTAGTTCCACCATCTGCTTCTTCACTGTTTAAGCAAGCATCTAACTTTGCGGCATCATCTGAAAGTGCACATGTCTTAGTTACGTTAGTATCATACCAAACTACGCCAATCTTGATTTTTCCCTTATTTTCTTCTACTAGTAGGCTATCGATGAAGGCATCAGTAGCATCTTTTAGTGTGTCTAGTTTAGATTTACTAGCATTTACTAAATAATCTTTCATACTTCCTGATGAGTCTAGAACAAGTACTATTTCTCTATCGCTTTGTTCTGTTATGGTGTATGGATTACCACTTACAGTTATTTTAACTTTAGCACTTCTACTAGTTTCATCACCGATACGTTCTGCAGTTTTAGTAGCAGTAACTTTACCAGCGTTTGGATTAGTATCAGCAAATACAACAAAAGTATTACCAAATACAGAAGTAATTGTTATAACTAATGCCATAAGTAACTGACCTAAATTTTTCAATTTTTTCATAACCTTTTCCCTCCTAAATCTATATTAAACAATCTTTAAAGATTGATTAATTTCCTACTACTAACAATAAGATAATCTCTTGTTCCATCAAGCAAACACGTTTGAAGGATTAAAATATCATCAGATTCGGTAACCTTAACATCTGAATTATATAAAGCATTTTCTCTAATTTTATTTATGTGACCTAAAAAGTCATTTGTCTTAAGGGTCATATGCTCATCATCTTTTGTTCTTTTGACGGAAAAGATTTGATAAGTACTAACTCCATTTTCATTTTCCAAATAAATTAAGTCATTATTTTTTGTAAAGTCAGGGTCTAAATACATTCTAAGATTTTTAAAAGCGACATCATACTTATTTGAGTTATGACCATATATGTTTATTTGTTTGTCTTCAAAAGTATTTCGGTAATCCATGAATACGGCACCAATTCGGCTTTTTTCTTTTTTAAGTGTGTGGTTTAGATAATAAGTGTTATTAGTTGTTTTAACAAATAACGTATTAATATCGGCACCCGGCACGCTTATAGAGCCAGCAATATCCTCATTACCATATTCTTGTTTGAAATTGTAATACTTTTCCTTTAAATTTGTTTCTTTGCCTTCTTTATCTTCCTTGATAACGCCTTCAAGAGCGACAATTTTTAATTTTTCATCATTGTGATGACGAATAATTATAAGACCTAAAGAGGACATAAAAACAATTAGACAAAGGCTAAATAAAACATAATACCATTTTTTCATATTTACCCCCTAAAATAATATATGAATAAATAACCCAATTAGTATAATCTTACCTTTTTAAGGCAAAATCTCCCAAAATTGTTTTACAAGTACTATATACTAAAGGAGAAAATAGATTCTGTCAATATTTAAAATTGCAAATTTTAAAATTTTGGATAAAAAAAAGAGAAACTAGTAAAAAAGTTCTCTTTGAGTAAAAAAAGACTGATAATAATCAGCCTTATTTTAGTTTTGCATAATAATCCTTAAAGATATTAGATAATTCTTCTTTTTCAGAATCATTCATCTCTAAGTAAGGATTACCATCTACTCTTTTACTATAAGATTCTAAAGTTTCTTCTAAACCTAGAACTTTACCATCTTTAACAAAAATTACTGTAGGTAAATAGATTCTCTTAATAGAGTCATCTTTAAGACCATCATAAACAGGCAAGTAATCTTTTAAAATATCTACTAATTTTAAGTAATCTTCAGTGCCTTTCTTTTCAGTCTTAATTTTACCCTTTTTAGTTAGTGATAGTGTATTACGATCACCTGAAATATTTAAATAATATATTGGACTAACTTTTTCTTCTAAAGCAGAGTCTACTAGTACTGGTACTAGATTACGGCACCATGGGCACTCTGGAAAACCTAAATAGATTACTCCAGTACCTTTATCTAAAATATCAAAGATTTCCTCATAATTAGAATAACTAATCGGATTATAACTCTTAATATCAATGCTTAGATAATTTTTACCATTACCATTATCTTTACCATTTAATCCTTCATACTCTTCTTTAAATTTTAAAGAATCGTTAGTTATTGTGTAACTTGGTCCATCATCTTTTTTAGAGAACATAAAATATCCCATAATAACAAGAATGATAGCAACAATTACGCCTGTAATTACTTTAGCCTTTTTGTTCATAGAAACCTCAGGTTATTTAATTTGATTCATAACTTCTTCAGCAAAGTTGTCGCTTCTATGTTCCATACCTTCGCCTACTTCATAACGAACCATTTTTAAAACTTCTCCACCATTATTTTTAACGTAAGTTTTAACATCAATGTCACCATCTTTAATGAATGGTTCATCTAATAAACAAATTTCTTTGAAGAATTTTTTAAGTCTACCTTCAACCATTTTAGCAGCGATATCAGCAGGCTTTCCTTCATTAATAGCTTGTTCAGTAAATACTTTTCTTTCTCTTTCAATACGCTCTGCATCAATATCTTCTTCTTTTAAGTATTCTGGTCTCATTGCAGCAGCTTGCATAGCAACGTCTTTAGCAACGTCACTATTTGCTCCCTCTAATAGAGTTAATACAGCAATCTTACCGCCCATATGTAAGTAAGCGCCAAAATTTTGAGTATCAGTTTTTTCAACAACTTCTAATCTTCTTAAAGATAACTTTTCACCAATTTTACTTGTTTTAGCAACGATTAAATCAGCAATAGTTCCTTCACTTGATGGAAGAAGTAGAGTTTCTTCTAGAGTCTTAGCATCTGATTTTAAAACTGCTTCACCAATTTCTTTAATCATATCAGTAAATTCAGCATTCTTACTAACAAAGTCAGTTTCAGAGTTAACCTCTAAAATTACAGCCTTATTATCTGATGTAAAGATATTAGCTAGACCTTCAGCAGCAATTCTGCTTTCTTTTTTAGCAGCTTTAGCAATACCTTTTTCTCTTAAATAATCAATAGCTTTTTCTAAATCACCATTAGACTCAGTTAAAGCCTTTTTGCAGTCCATCATACCTGCACCAGTTTTGCTTCTTAATTCAGCAACGCTTTTAGCATCAATCATATTTATCCTCCTAAACTATTTTAATGCTTGTAATAATTCTTCTTTTTTCATTGAAGAGTATCCTTTAACGCCTTTTTTCTTAGCAACTTGTTTAAGTTCAGCTAAAGTTTTTAGTGTTAAATCTTCATCTTCAGTAGTTTTTTCTTCCTTTATAGCTTCTTTAGTTTTTTCATCTTCTAAGCTTTCAACGAAAACTTCTTTTACAGTTTTAGTTTGTTTTTCACTTTTTTTAGATTTGTCATCTTCTGTAACGTAGTCAACCATTTCTAAGCCACGTGCTTCACAAATAGCATTGTTAAGTACACCTAAAACGACTTTAACACTTCTTACAGCATCGTCATTTCCTGGAATTACGAAATCAACATCATCTGGATCACAGTTAGTATCAACTAAACCGAATACAGGAATGTTTAATTTGCGTGCTTCATGAATAGCGTTAATTTCCTTCTTAGGATCAACGATTATTAAAGCATCTGGTAATTTTTCCATGTTACGAATACCACATAAAACTTTATTTAGTTTATCATATTCTTTCTTTAATCCGATAACTTCTTTTTTAGGTAAAACTTCAAATAATCCGTCTGCCTCCATCTTTTCGATTTCTTCTAAACGTTTAATTCTCTTTCTGATAGTTCTGAAGTTAGTTAATGTTCCACCTAACCATCTTTCGATTACATAGTAAGAATTACTTCTTAAAGCTTCTTCTTTAGCAGCTTCATTTGCTTGCTTTTTAGTTCCAACAAATAAGAAATTTCCTCCGTTTTCTGCAATCTTTTTAATTTCTGCGTAAGCACTTTCAATGCATGATGCAGTCTTTTCAAGGTCGATAATATAAATATCATCTCTTGATGTAAAGATGTATTCCTTCATTTTAGGATTCCATCTTTTTGTTTGATGTCCGAAATGAACACCTGCTTCTAATAAATAACTCATAGAAACAACAGCCATATAAAATCACTTTCCTTTCGTTAATTACCCATAAACGTCTTCTTAAACTACCAACCTTTGGCCACTAGGCGATTTAATCAGTTTATGTACATAATGGTATTAAAACCAAGAATATATTATCAAAAAATATGCTTCTATGCAAGCGTTTATGCTGAAAAACTAGAAGATGATGTTGTTATTTTCATCAAATCTTATTTCTAAAAATTTGCGACTTGCTAAATAGTCACACATGTGAACGAAACTTTGATATTTAGTTTTAGGTGTTTCTAGGATTTCATCTCCATTATAATCTCTTGTATATGGGCCCATGTGAGTTTTAATTACTTCACTGATAAATAAAGCATCTTCTTCGTTTAGCCCTGCTTCTTTTTGATGCTCTAAAACAAAGTTTGCCATTAAAATAGGATGATCAAAACGGGTATATTTTTCTTCTGTTAATCCTCTTTTTAACCCGTCATGGATAAGCAAACCAAATAACATCATATCTTTTTGGTGCTTTGTATATTTATTACCTATTAAAGGATTATCTAGTAGTTCTTTACCAATTCTTACTGATGCTTTTAAATGTCTTAAAAGACCGCCATCACCTGTAGCATAGTCTGGATGATACTTACCTGTACTAGATGCTCCCTCATGCAAGATATATTCTGGAATATTATTAATATAATATACTAGTGCTTGTTTTAAATTTTCATCATTAATATAATTTATTTCTTGTTTAAATATTTCTTCTCTATTCATAATTACCTCACAAAATATTCTAGCATTAACATATACTTATGGCAAGAAAAAAAGAGGCTCTACTTATTAGGTTTGCCTCTTTTACTGCCGATGTCATCTGGACTAATTCCCTTAACTTTTCTGTAATATGCAATAAGCTGAGACGTTGTTACACTAGCAAGCATTCTAAATAGGTTACCTAATGTTTGATAATCTCTATTACTTATGCAATTTAAATAAATATTTTTCATGGAAGAAGTAATAATAATAGGGGCAAAATTATTGTGAAGTAAGTGTGCGTTAGTAATAATTCTTCCTGTTCTACCATTACCATCCCTAAATGGTTTTAGGTATCTTTTTTATCGGATGATCTTTTTTATCATCAATATACTCAATTTCGCTTAATTCTTCATAGTCATCTGCGGAATTAGTAAAGCATCTTCTAATATAACTATTCCCCCCCCATCAACACTACAACAACCGCATTTACAAGTCACAAAATCGTGAGTGTTTTTTGATATTATGATATCACCACAATGTTTACATTTAATTGAATTCTTTATTATCTTTTCTATCATAAATACAACCTCTAATATATTTTATCACTTATTTAGATATCACACAAATCTAAAGGCATAAAAAAAGACCTAACCCAGAATATGAGTTAGTATCTTTATAACTTATTTTACTCTTAATTTTTGACCTGCATAAATTGTATCAGAAGTTAAACCATTTAATTTTTTTATAGTAGTGTACATATTTCCATTATTATAATATTTAACTGCTATATTCCATAAACAGTCACCTTTTTTCACTGTATAATATTCAGCACTAGATTGGCCTTTAGATCCAAGTATTTCATTAACTCTATTTTGTACAGCCGAATAATCATAACCTGCAGCAGTTAATCTATTTTTACGATCTGTTCCATTTCCCCATGATCCATTAATAACTTCGTGAGCCAAAGTATCTACTGACTTTGTATTAGTTGGTGTACTAGGTGTTGATGTATTACCACCAGCTTTACTATAACCATTTAAACCATGTTGTTTCATTAAAGCAGGATAGTCATAATAAGCATAGTTTTGATCTACTGTTCTACCTGCTACAGTATGACTTCTTATATAATTAGTTTCGCCTCCAAATTGTGTCATTCCACAATTATAACCAGTATAAGCTACTGAACTCCAACGAGCCATCCACCAATCATACTTTGAATTTAAAGTCTTACCATGACAATAGTTGTTGTAAAAATCCACATTGGTATATACAGAGAACCAATAACCAGCACTTTCGATAATTTCCCCAAAAGCTCTGATCATAGCATCGTTTGTATCTTTAGATAATCTTTTTTGACATTTATCTTCCATATCTAAACATATAGGATATTCGAATTGTTTACCTTTTAAAAATCCTAATAAGGCCCTTGCTTCTGATTTTGCTTGTTCTACTGTAGTAGCATATGAATACAAATATGCTCCTACAGGTATTCCTAATGATTTACATTGTGAGTAAAAAGTTTCGAATTGATTATCTTTAGTAGTAGAAAAACCTGCTCTTAAAATAGCAAATTCTACTCCCTCACTTTTTGCTTTGGCTAAATCAATTCCTCTTTGCCAAGTTGAAATGTCTATTCCCCATCTTTTCATAATTAATTCCTCCTATTCGATATTATTATTTTCTAAATTGGCAGTACCCTCTGTTCCTGTTGGTACTTCTACATAATCTTCTGGTAGTTGTTCTACATATTCAGTATCTGATATACGATCTTCAATTACCTTTGTTTCTTTTTCTTCCATCTAACCATCATTCCTTTCTTTAGAATCTATATCTACACCTGTGTTAGTGTCGATACCTAAAATAACTTGTAATTTTGCAAAACAATCAGTTGTATATTTTTTATAAGCTGTTAATGTAATCCCCACTATTTCTAAAAAAGTAATAAGATCATTTGGAACACTTACATTAATTCTTAAAAGAATTATTGGTAGCACCTCAAGACAAAAACAATATGCTAAAAAAGATAAACAAAAAAGAAATGCTTTTAACATTCCTTTGCCTATCTTTTTCCATTCAAATTTTGTTTTTTGACTACCAATAACTGCACCTAGTACTGTATTAGTTATATATAGTACCCCTAATACAGCTAATAGCATCGCTATTGTTATTAAATTATTTAACATATCTCAAATTCCTCCTATTCATGAGATTTTTGTAATAGATATTCTTCTATATCATTTATTCCTTGAGTTACTGGGCCATTGCATCCTTGTTCCTTTAATCCTTTTAAACAAGCCAATTGACCTCTTATTAATAGATTAAATTCATCTTTGCTGCTTTGAATATAATCTTCATGAACTTTATCCTTTTTTTCTAATGAATCTATTCTATTGTTCATAGCAATGAATTTATCTTCAATTTTCTTTTTATACCATCTATACATTGCTATGATAGGTGTTGCAATTGCTGTTATTAATCCACTAGCAAATAATAGAAATGTATAAAATTGACCTAATGTTACAGTTTCCATTAAAACCCTTGTTTTTATTCTTCTGGTTTATCAGGGAATTTAACATCATAAGGAAAACCTTTTTGATTAGGTAGATCCCTTAATTCCTGTCTATATTTCGCCCAAGATCCATTTTTAATATTAGATAAAGTTTTAAAAAAATCTTTTAATACTGAAACAACATTTGTTAAAGATATTTCTTGAGGGAAGTTCATTGTTAAGCGATCTAAAATCATATACTTATCGCTTTCCTCTAGTAACTTATTTCTTTTTTCTCTTATTTCAGATGCCAAAGAATTTTTTTCTTGTTCTTTTAATGATTCTAACCAATCATTTAAATTATTTTGTATGTGCTCTTCTAGATTATCTCTAAAAGTAGTTGTGATCTTATATACTTTATAAGTAAAAACCTCTACTTCATTGTCTGAATCCTGCTCTTTTCTCATCTCGGATTTAATATCATCAAAAAAAGTAACCTCGATTAAGTTACCTTTTCTATTATCCAAAATAAAACTATTTGCAGGCCTTTCTCTGCTCTCTACTCGCATTTCTAATGACCTCCTTACATTTTTTATAGTTTATATATGGTTTTACATACTTTTGAGTATAATTATAAGAATCACAATGTTTTAACCAACCACTATAACTTAACATAGCTGCTGCATCGTGATAATTCAATTTCTCTTTTTTAGAAATCTTTTTAGCTCGCCTCTTGATCCTTAAAAAGTTACTTCGCCTTAATGTTGTATATCCTCGATAAAATCTATATCCTAAAAAATCTATCGGCCTACTATCAGTTTTAAATAGCTGCCAATTTTCTTTTATAGTTAATGATTCTTTTACTAGAAATTCATCAATAGCATATTTCACTTTTCTTAATTCTTTTTTATTATTTGAAAATAATACTATATCATCCATGTATCTTATGTAATATTTAACATGCAATTCTTCTTTAATAAAATGATCTAGATCCTGCAGATAAAAATTAGCAAACCATTGTGATGTGTAATTCCCAATAGGAACACCCTCTTTAGAACTATCGATAATAGCATCTATTAACCACAATGTATCCTTATCTTTTATGATCTTTCTAAACTTATTTTTTAAAGTTTCTTTGTTAATACTAGGATAAAAATGTTTTACATCTAATTTCAAACAATATTTAGTATATTTCCTATCTTGTACCAAAATTCTTTTTAAGTAATTCATTCCTCGCATTATACCTCTATTTTTAACAGAGGCACAACAAAATTCGTACATTCCTCTCATTAGTAATGATTCAATTTGTAAAATCAATGCCCAATGAATCACTTGATCAGGGTAAAAGTGCGGTTTAAATATTGTTCTTTCTTTTCTATTTGCACCATCTCTTATCTTCATCTCAATATATGGACTAGGATTATACTTTTTTTTCTTTCAATAGTTGTTGTACTTGTAAAGCATAGTAAGTCGGCGAATCTAGGATCTTTTCTACCGACTTTCTATGTCCCTTACCTATTGAAGCTTTGGCAATTGCTAATTCAATATTATTTAAATCAATAATCTTTTCATAGATGTTTCCAATTCTTTTCATATCTGGTCCTCAATTCTTATATTTGCCTGCCAGTCTTTCGAGAAATTTCACTTTATAGAAATAAACCTACTAAACCAACCCAGAACGACTAATTTTTGCCAAGCGGCATGGAAAATGATGTGTAATAAATATTTAAAGGATTAAATGCATTTATAAGTAGTCGAGCTCCGATCGTAGTCCATGCATTAGATGAGGTTTCGTTAAGATTCCAACACCACAAACCACACAAGGTGGATTGATTCCAGTTGCCGCCGACAATAACAGCAATCTATAGACTAGACTGAAACTGACACATCAAGTCCCTATAATATAAGCGGTCGAGCTCCGATGTCGAGGCTCGAATGAGCTGAGTCGTAGTAACAAAACCAACACCACAAACCACAACGAGAAATATCAGGCCAAGCTCCGCCGACAAGAGCACAGGCAACATCGAAATCTACACATCAAATCCCTACACATAAGTAGTCGAGCTCCGTTGCTCTCCCAAGTATTAGAAGAAATGTTGTGAACTATCCAACACCACAAACCACATAGAGAGGAGTTAGGCCAAGCTCCGCCGACAAGAGCGAAAACAGAGCAACAACAGAACTACACACATCAAATCCCTATAATATAAGTGGTCGAGCTCCGACATTGGTCCACACCTCCGAAGAAGTGCCATTCAGATACCAATACCACAAACCACAACGAACAGAATCATTCCATTGGCCGCCGACAAGAGTAGTATTAACCAAAAAATCAGAACTGCACACACCAGATCCCTATCGCCTAAAGGCGATTAATTTTATTTATGGGAGGCTGGCCGCCCCCAAACCCCCGCTTACTGGTTTCTAAGAAGTCGAGCTCCGATAGCGTCGCCATAATCAGCCGAAGCAACATTAAACGTCCAACACCACAAACCACAACAACCACCATAGAGCCAGCGACCGCCGACAAGAGCGATTCGTTTCTCACCAGCACACCAGTAATTATCCGATATATAAGTATCACTACTTCCACCAACTTCTGTGGCCATTGATACTAATGGATGATTAGGATCAAATCCTAATTTTTTAACATAACTATTAGTAACACTAGAATTTGTAAATGATAGTGGTTTATAACTTCCACTAAATGTATCTACTGCATATTTATCACTATCATAACAAATATAAGTTTTATAGTTGTTAATGTTAATTCCATCTACAAATTGCCATATGTTTCCATAAATGTCCTCAATACCTCTATAGATCATAGATGTATTATCTGTTCCATCAACACTACCTGATTTCATACCCAAGAAATTACAACCACCACTATTTATTGGACCTGTATGCGATGAATTAGTATATCCTGGTCCTAATTTCTTTTGAGAGTTATAATCAGCATATTCAACTAAATATAACATCTGTATTATGAAATAGTGCCAATCTAATTGACCGAATCCTACTCCTAAATTTCTCGCATAAGTTCTAAAATTAGTTATGTTTACATTAGTAAGAGGTGCATATCCACTTCTACTATATACTCGTGAACTAGATCCCGACATGGTGTATCGAGCTATCGAGAATTGTTCACTCTTGATATAACCATCTAATTTATTTCTGCAAATATAAATATATTCGTATTGACTATCTCTTGTTCTTTTATAATAAAACTCTGGTATTTTTGTAAATACATCGCCATTAGATCCATCAAATTTAAATGTTGGATCACCATAATAAGCAGTTATTCTTTGACCTTTAACATCATAATTATAAGAAATAATATCAGACCAAGGATAAATACTATCAAAATCGTTACGAACTGGTGTATTTCCTTTTTGAGCATTAGCAATTAAACCAATACTATCTTCTATTCTTTCCCATTCTGATGTAGTTGCAGTTAAACTTCTTCTTACACCTAAAATTTTATTAATGTTTCTATTGTTTTTATTTCCAATATTAATTTGTCCTATCATGAACTACTTACCTCCAATTCCATATTAGCTGTTTTATATGTATATGTAATAGAAATTATCTTGTTTGGCAGTTCACTTGTTACAATCTTAAAACCTCCATCATACGAATAAACATAACCATCATTTAATTTGTTTTGATTATCAATATCCAAATTAACAGTTACAAAAGTATTAGATGTAATACCGCTTTTGATTATATCATATTCATAGGCATTTGTACTAGCATTTAACACCCAATTATTAGGAGTAAGATCACAAGTATCGCTTTTTAGATCATTTTGTACTATTTTATATATATTATTTGCTAACTGTCCTGCTGCATCTTCATCTAGTTGATTTTTAATTTTATTAAACCATTCCTCAAAGGTACTATTCATATCAGCAATAGTGTTTGTAAATATCGCTTGTATTTGTGTGAATAGTCCCTCTGTATCAGGAGTTTGTACTGTAGATATAACATTACCACAATCACTTGTAATAAATCTTGTATCTGTAATCAAATCCGCTGTGATTGTTGTTGTTCCTGCAGGAACACTTATTTTTGCAATTCTTAAATCATATGTTGTTGATGTTCTTACCAAAGCAGGAGCTACTGGATTTGCTGCAAATGTTCCTTTAATTACTTGTGCTGTAATAGTTCTATCTGTTAGATTCCACCTAATAACAATATTATCTATACGATTCAAAACACCATCGGCATTATCGATATTTAATACTTTAATAGCATCATTATCATATCTATAACCATTGATATTAGCAGATCCTTTACTTACATTGACTGACATATCATCGTTTTCGCCTAAAACTTTGCAACCATTGTTAAAGATTCCATTTGTAAAAAATGCTGCCAAATGTCGTGCAAAATCTTCTGCAAAATAGATTCTATCATCATCAACATCATTAAAGAATGTATATTTTTCCATGATTAAATTCCTCCTTTTCTTAATCTTCTTTTTCAGAGAATGTTTCTGCCAATGGATCGCCGAAAGTTGCAAAAATCTTTTGATTTGAATTTTCTATAGTTTCTTCTATTTCAACAATTCGTTTTTTTAAGAATTTCCCCCAACTTTCCTTTTTAGTATTTACTATATCGCCTAAATCCCAACCTGTTTTATAATCTGTTGCATAGGCGGTAACTTCCATAGATTCTACAGGATCAGATAAATTCTCTCTACCTTTTGTTTTCAATACTTCATTGTATTGTGCTGCGGTTAAACCGCTATTACTTTCGGATTTTGCATCTACGAAAGTTTCTCTTAAATCAAAATCACTATAATTTCCACTATTTACCTCTACAAGTATTCTAGCATCGCCCTCACCTTGACCACCTACTAATGCAAAATTTTTCTCTGATTTTGAATCATAAGTATAATCTGCTTTTTCTATATTTCCTTTATCCTCGCTAAACTCATATCTAGAATTTGATGATTGTGTTTCTGTTCGATCTAATCCTTGATAATTTTCATATATAAATTTCTTTCGCTTTAAATCAGGTATAATTCTGTGTGCAATAGTAGAGGTTTTAGAAAGTTTAAGTAAATAATCACCTATATTCTTATAAGTACATTGAAAAACAATAGAATTGGATTCTATTGCAGTTGTTTTTACTTCTAATTTAGAAAAAGGTGTCATTTCAGATAATATTTTTCTTTCACCATCTAATATTTTTCCACTAAAATTAATTCTCTTTTTTACAATTCTTCTTGTTAATATGCTTGATAAAAATCTACCGATAATAGTCGCCTCTACCTTTTTACTATCATCGGATATTTTAATACTTTCAATGATCCCTGCCTCAATAGCATCTTCACGAATAATTATATTGTCTTTTGCTAGAAACTTTTTAGTTTGATCATTAATTGGTATATGTAATTCAAATTCGCCATAGTCATAGTATTTTCTTCGCCATCTTAAAGAACTAAAAAAATCTATAATACCTATAAAATTTAGATTTTTATCATATACATAAATATCAAATTCTGGGATCATTACACTGCCTCATATTCTGTTAAATATTCTATAACAGTTTCTAAACTATCAATATTTTCATCAGCATTATATCGATATGTGTTTTCACCATGATGTATTTGTAAAAATTTACTTCCATAAACCATTAAATTATTTATATTTTCTTCTTGTTCAGAACTAGCAGAAATATAGATAATATTTTTATTTTGCCTATAGGTATGGACCATTATTTTATCGCCTGCTTGCATTGTCTTTTCTATTTTCATTTCTTCCCTAGTATCAACATTAAATAAAGATGGATTAACTACGACATCATTAGCAGTAAATGTAATTGTCATTCCAAATTCAATATTAGTTGAATTAGTTATTGATACCATAGAGGTTTTATTTTTAGTACCAAACTTTATTCCTGTTGACTGTGGGATTTTTAGAGCGAACTTAAAAGCAGGTGACCATGTGGCCATTTGCAATGTTGTCTTTTCTATATCAGTAAAATAAGGTGTAGGACATATCAAAGATATTTGAAAAACTTTAGGATATCCTTTTTCATTTATCTTGATACTCTCTACTTTATAATTGATTTTTCTTTCTAGATCATCTTCATAATAATAAAGTGTTCCAGTTGTTTTTAAAGGAAATATGCGATAAAGTTTTTGCCTATTATTAACAAAATCATCTTTAATGATTCCACTTATAACAATATTTCTTTTTTCGATACTTGTATCTACATAATTTTCCCCAATTGCATAAGCACTTTTTATTCCAGTAACTGTGCCTATTACCTCATGAAGTCCCTCTACCTTTTCAAGATAAAAAGGAAAATCATAAGTAAAAGTTACCTTTTCATGTAAATGTGATTCACATACTAATCTTTTTGACATATAATTTCCTCCTATCCATGAATCAGCTTTTGATATTGAACTTCTTGTCGCCATTTTCTTCTTTCTTCACTAGGTGTTAATGCCTCTGGCGAATAGAAGTTGAATGTGTTGTTACCACTATTATTGGTACTAGACATTACTTCTTTACGATCTGTGCTAGTTAATGGTCTTACAATTGCCTTTCCATTCATCATTGTAATCATTTCAGGACTACCTGCCTCGGCCATTATTGCCTCACCATCACCGATAATAGATCCACCTGTTCTTAATAGTGGAATCTGTGGCACTTTCAATGGATTTTCACCCCATTTGTCTTTAAATGGTGAAATATTTAAAAATGAAATATTTCTAATCTTATTTAAGGCCTTATTTATCGCATTAAAAGGTACAGCTACTACTGTGTTGATTCCCCCAATAATTCTATTAACAACTGTCGTAAATACACTAGCAATTGAATCTTTGATACCAGCGAAGATCTTACCACCTGCAGAAAAGACATTTCTAACTTTTTGCCATGCAGTAGAGAATATATTACCAAAGAATGATGCCACAGATGAGAATACATTCTTTATTCCCTCCCAAGCATTAACAGCACCAGTTTTTAATGTATTCCATGCAGCAGTAAAAGCATTTTTTATTGGCATAATAATATTGTTTTGAATCCATGACCATACTGATGTTAATAAATTCATAATCGGTACTAAAACATTATCGTTTACCCATGTTGCAATAGTAATAAATATATTTTTGATAAATTCCCATGCAACTTGAATTGCTGTTTTAATTGCCTCAATCGCTGCAGTGAATGCTGTCTTAATTGGTGTAATAATTGATTCATTGATCCAATTAATCGCTGCAGTGAATAATGCAACAATCATTTCCCATAATCCTTGGATAATACCCCAGATTACATTTATAATACTTACTAAACTAGTATAAATACTCATAAAAAGATTAGTAAACCATGCTACGATTGGAGCAAAGAATTGTTTAATTGGTTCTATAACATTTGTACTGATAAATGAAACAATACTAGCAAATATTTCTTTTACTTTTTGAATAATTCCATCTACAAAGTTTCTAAATCCCTCACAATTATCGTAAAGTAATTTAAATGCTCCCGCAAAAGGATTAACAATAAATAAAAGTAATCCCTGCCAATTATTTTTTATGAAGTCTATGATTCCAGTAAAAAATCCTACAATTCCATCAATTACAGCTTTGCATACATTTTTTACATTTTCCCATAAACCAATCCAAAAGTTTCTAAACCATTCACATTTATTCCACAATAGAACAAACCCTGCAATGAGTGCTGCAATTGCTGCTACAATTAATACAATTGGATTCGCAAGTAATGTCGCATTAAAAGCTGCAAATGCTGTCCTAACCGTTTTTATAATTGCAACTAATTTAGGAACAATTGTCATAATAGTACCAACTGATGATATAAGTTTCGCTAATATGATCAGGAATGGTCCGAGTGCAGATACAATGGCCAAGACTACTAATACAATTTTTTGTGCTGCTGGATTTAAATTCGTTAACCAGTTTGTGAATTTTGATATTGCAGATATAATCTTATTTAAAATAGGCAATAAAATATCACCCAACTTAACACAAAGCTCGGTGACTGTATTTTTCATTTGAGTTATTTTAGCTGCAGTAGTTTCATATCGTTTAGATGATTCATTAGTTAAAGCAGAATTTTCTTCCCAGGCATTATTACTTATATTAACCATATCGGCCATCAATTCGGATGCACCAGATAATCTTTTCATTGTATCTGTTTGTCTTAAAGATGTAACTCCAAGTTCATCTAATATGATATTTAAGTTTTCACCGCCTGCTTTGGCATCGCCCATACCACCAACAACTTTTTGAATTGCTGACATTGCATCATTTTCCCAAAGAGTCTTAAAATCTTTAACAGACATTCCTGCAACATCTGCCCATGTTTTCAAACTATCAGTATTTAAAGCAACATCTTTATCAATTTTAGTTATAACAGCAGAGATAGCAGATCCTCCACCCTCGGCTTCTAAACCAACACTTGCAAGTGTCGTAGATAATGCCAACACTTCTTGTTCTGTTAATCCGACTTGTGTTCCAGATGATGCTATTCTTGATGCCATATTAACTATGTCTGCCTCTGTTGTTGCAGCATTATTACCTAATGCAACAATAGCAGCACCAAATTGATCTACAGTGTTTATATCAGAACCCATAATATTGTATAATTGAGCGATTGCTGTTGCTGCCTCATCTGCAGACATATTTGTTGAATCGCCTAATCTAACCATGGTTTCTGTAAATGCTAAAATGTTTTCAGTTTTTACACCTAATTGCCCAGCAGCCTCTGCTACTGCAGCAATGTCTGTTGAACTACTAGATGTTGCCTTTGATAGATCTAAAAGGCCCTGTTTTATTTTTGCAAGCTGTTCATCAGTACCATCTACAGTTTTCGTAACACCAGTAAATGCTGTTTCAAAATCTATTGCACCTTTAGATACTGCAGTTAATGCTACAGTAGATCCAGCACTAAACAAAGAAAGTTTTTTACCTGCTGATTCGATCTTACCTCCTACATCTTGCATCTTTTGACCGACTACCGCTATTTGTTGAGCTCCAACAGATCCGAAATTTTTTAATTCTGCAGTTAGAGATTTTAATTTATTTTCTGTCGCAACAATTTCCCTTTGAAAATCACGATATTGTTCTTCTGTAATTTGGCCCTTATCGAATTGCTCTTGCACTTGTATTTGAGCAGTTTTTAATGTATTTAATTTCTCTTTAGTATTAGCAATACTCTGATTTAATAGATCTTGCTTTTGCTTTAACAAAGTTACATTTTTAGGATCCATTTTTAAAAGACTATTTACACCTTTTAATTCTGATTGTAATTGTCTAGTTTTACTATTTACCTCCCCTAGTGCTTTATCAAGTTTGGTTGTATCGCCACCTATTTCAATAGTAATTCCTTTTATTTTCTGTGCCATTTTATCACCGCCTTTCTTTTAAAACTAAAAAAGAGGGCAACCTCTTTTATTCAGGTCGCCCGCTTTTATATTTATCTCTTAATTTCTTTCTGTCTGGTTCGGTTTGTTGCAATCTATAAGCATTTTGCAAGTATTCGATTCCATCTTCTGTTTGCATACAATTATAAATAACAGCTTCCCTATAATAAAATAAATACTCTACTAAATCTAGATTCTCGACCTCTAAAATAGAGATACCGCAGTATTTAGATACTACTTTTTCTCTATGACTAACTAATTTATACCCCACATCTTCATCATCCTGTTTAGGATAATATGGGGCAGTTAGTTTTTTGAGTTTTGTATTTCATCGACCCATCCAAAATAATTAATAAGTAGATCTTGTAATTCATCAATGTTGTGATTATCTTCTAACCACTCTGTTGTTACCTTGTAATTTTGTTTATTTTTACTTAAGGCCATTGATGTAGCAAGGATAATGTTATCGAAATCTTTCTCTGACATATCATCCTTAACACCACTTAATTTTAAGATCTTCTTTAACACCTTTAATTTTGGCGGTTCGACTTCTAAAATCTTTCCATTTTTTAGTTTTGTTTTAAAATATCTAGGTATGTATTGTGTCATATCAAACATATTTCATTCCTCCCTTACTTTTTAATTAAACTGTTTGATCGTTTTCGCTATTAGTAGCTGGTGTATATTCTTCTTGGAATATAATTAAAGTGCCTTCGTTGTCATTTGGAAGTGCTTTAATTTCAGCATCAATAACTGTTTCAGCATCTTTTGCGAATGCTAAAGAGAAACCTGCAGTATTTTGTCCTACAATAGTAATTCTTACATTTCCATCTTTTTTATCTTCATGAACAAAGTGGAAAATATATTGTTTACCATCGTTATTGTTAATACCACCGATTTTAATAGTTCTCATGCCTTTTTCTGCATCCTCTGTAATTCTTCCTGTTGCTACTAATTTCTTTAAAGTTTCAGCATTCCAAGTTAAGATTCCACTTTTAAATGTTACCTCTTCCTTTGTTAAAATTTGTTTTTTAACAATTCCTAGATCATCTTCTGCCTCATAGAATTCTGGTTTGTAATCCAATGATGCACCTTTTTGGATATAACCTAAAATATTACTTTCTTTTTCAAGATCAGTATTACTTGGAATTGTGCCTGTATATTCAACAGAATATAATTTACCACTACCTAAAGTAATTGTTTCCTTTGTTCTTTTACCCATGATTAAATTCCTCCTTTTTCTATTAAATTAAAATCATAAATGGTCATATACATCTGTTCAGATTCTATATATTCCCTATTTTGACTAATTTCTATTTCATCATCGTTATTAGAAACACTTAATATGTCATCTATAATGACTTTTTTTACTTTCTTTTCTAATTCTTGATCTATTTTTGATGTGTAGAGTTCTACAGAAACATCACTATCAATAATAAGATTATCTTTTGAAACTCCTCTCACATCTTTATCTTGATTAAAAATTAAATAAGGAAGTTTAGGAGGTTTTATAAAATGATTTTCTGCAGTAGGTAGATTAGTACCTTTTTTTAGAATTTCTTTAAGATCCATTTTTAATTGCCTCCTCTACTTGATTTTCATAATCTTTAACTGCTATTTGTTCATTCTTACTAATAAAAGGAAAAGCTCGAGTTCTTCCGCCATTTCTTGTTGCATGACCTTTTTCTAACAAATGGGATTTACGATATTCTGGATCTTTTACATACCAGGTATTAACTCTAGATCTTTTAGTTTCTAGTGTTCTTTTAGATGTAATTGCTTTAGCATAAGTACCTGTCCTTTTATTGGCATCTTTTTTAGTATTCTTTACTAAAGTTTTCATCACATTATCACTTATTTTTTTTACCTTTTCTGTAACATCATCACAATATATCGTTAGCTCCTCATTGATTGCTTTCTCTAGGTCACCTATTTTGATGCTATTGGCCATTAATGCTCTCACCAATAATCTTTATAGTTTTATGCCTTTGCATGAAATCATCAGCATCTAGAATGTTAAAAATAATACCATTAAAAATGATTCTATAAGATTGTGTATCAAATTGAAGTTTTTTTAATTCTTCACAATATCTAACTATAAATGTAAATTTATTTTTAGTTGATACAGCACCTGCAATTAGATATTCATTCCCTCCAGTTTTATTAACTTGTGCATGACAAGAATAATAATCACTATAGGAATCATTATCTTCATTGAGCTTTTGAATCTGAATCTTTTGATTTAAGATCATCCATATCCTCAACTTTCAATTGCAATATAAAATCGGCTTTTAGCTTTTCTATGGTACTATTTTCTTTTACTGTAGTAGAATTTCTGTCATATAGATCCTCAATGATTAAAAGAGCTAGTTCAATAGCTCTTTCATCATAGGGTGGATAGTTTTCACTTATTGCCCCTTTTAAGTAAGCATCGGCTACTTTTATATAACGATTTAATCTACTATTAATTGCGGAATCTGCAGTATCAATTCCTAATTCTTCTTTAACATTATCAGCAGTCAAGAATTGTGCTAAAGTTTTTTTTACCTCTGCTACTGCGGACATAATCTATCCTCCTAACTATACAGTTTGATCAGTTGAACTTGATGTTGCTGATGTTTCTTCACAATCAACACCAGTATAAGAGATATAAGAATATGCATTAACATCAGTTTGTACTGTGTCATATCCCTCTAAAACTCTCAAAGTAGTTTGATTTTTATTAAATGCATAATGTTCAGAAGTAGCAAATTCTAATCCATCTTTATCCATAAAATCACATCCTGCATCTGTTGCACCAACGAACATTGGGGCTTTTCCATTTACATTTTTTAATTCTTTATCAGAGAATACATAAATAGGCATATTTTGGAATACCTTACGAGATTTATTAGTAGGATCAATTTCTAGCATACCTCTACCATTTCTATCTTTTTGTTTATCCATTTCTGCAAAACCAGTTTGATTCGTAATAATTACTCCTGTCATTGCACATGATGGATCAATGTCTTTGTTAATATGTTCTTTCAATGCATTTAATCCAGTAATTGCTTTAGCAGTTTTTCCCTTTGCTAAAGTAGTAAAGATATCTACATTTTCAGTTCTAACCGCTTTTTTAACAAACCATTTATTTAAATAATTCATTAAACCTGCTTTTTCATTACCTGCTAGAATATTAGAGATATAAATTAATTTTCCTTTAAACTTAATAGCAAATGGTTTTTTCTCAAATTTTGGTCCATCTTCTTCTGTTACAGCATTACCATCTTCAAAATCAGAAAGTAAACCATCATCATCTGTCTCAAAATTAGTAGATCCAGATAGTGCAGTTGTTGGAACAACATTTACTAATCCTAAATCTTTTGCAGACATATAATTTCTTCTTAATTCACGAATAGCAAGTTGAACATCTTCTGGCAATAAATAATTAGTACCATGTGCATTCTCTGCAGTTGAATCAGATTCAACAATTAATGCCTTTTCTTCATCGGCCATTCTTCTACCAGTTACCATTTTAGTAACTGCTGCGAATCCATCAGCTTTCTTTTCTTCTTTAACTTCAGCAACTTTTTCTTCTGTTACTTCTTCTTTAGCAACAGCTAATAATTTTGCCTCTACTTCATATTCTTTTTGTAGATTTTCGATTTCATCTAATACTTCATTAGCTTTGTCAAAATCCTTTTCAGTTTGATAATTTTTTGCAATTATCGTTTTTTCTTCAATACTTTTTAAAATTTCTCGCATTTTCTTATTCATTTTACATTCCCTCTTTCTTATCTAAATTTTTTTTTGCGAAAATAAAAGACTTAATTGTTTTCATTTTTAATGAAATTAAGTCTTGTTCATTGAAATTATTATTTTTTGTTTCTTCTTGATCTGTTTCTGTATTTTCTTTGTTGTTTTCAGTAATAACCTCTTCATTTTCCTGATCTTCTTGATCAGGTCCATAATTTTTGGTTGTTCCTGCTTTTGGTTGTGCTGGAACTGCTACAAAAGATACCTCATATGCATCAGTTGGACTTTTTAGTTCAAAATAGCACATATTTCCATCATATTCTTTGCCATTCCAGTGTTCACACCATCTTTTCCTATTATCTGTACCACAAATAGAACATACCACCTCACCGATAGCACATCCAACTGATACCTCTTTTTTTATCCCTGCATCAATTTCAGTAATTAAATCTTCATTGCTTTTAGTTTTTACCATATAACAATGAGCAACTAAACTTGTATAAGGTTCTGCAGTTTTTGTACGACCGCTTTCTGTAATCAATTCAGTATCATAGATTCTAGCAACTTGGTTATCTGCTCTAGATGAATGATCCTTAATAATAGTTTTTCCAATAAATAATTCCTTTAACTTTTCTAAAGTTGATAATGGAAATACTTCAAAATCTCGATCTATTTCATTGTCACAGATTCTTAATTTAAAAGTATATATATCTTCTTTAGATAATGTTTTAAGAGCAAATTTATTGATTTTTTCTAATTCTTCATCTGTTAACTCTTGACTTTCAACAGCACCAGATTTTTGAATTAGCTGCTTATTCTTGTCCATCAGTATCACCTCCTCCATTAGCACTTTTTTGTTGGTACTGTGTTCCTACTAATTCAGCGGGAATCATTGCACCATTACCAATTAACTTATCTCCGCCTGCTTTGGCCTCTAAATCTAAATAAGCTCTAGCCTCGTTCGGAGTATATATAAAATTGGCAACACCTTTTGATAAACTCTCAATTTGAGTTTTTAGATCAGCTCTTAAAATAACTGATACATTAAATTTGAATTTTAAACCTCTTTTAATTTCATCAGTAGTTAAGAGCTTATATGTTAATTCTTCCTCATACTGTTTTAATATGAATAAAAGAGTATCAACATAGAATGCTAGTTGTTGTGCCTCTGCACTTGCATAACTACTTTTTGAATAGTCATTTATTTGATTTGGTTTTATACCAAAAGCACTTGCAATTTGTAAAGCATTATATTTTTTAATTTCCATAAACTCATTATCACCAAGTTTAATATTTAATGGATCTAATTTTGATCCTAGTGGTATAGGAATAATAGATTTTAATGCATCCACCTCGCCAGTAGCATATTTTTCTAGATTAGCAGTAAACTTTTTTGCACTTTCTTCATTTAAATTTCCTGTATATTGAAGAACTGCTTTTGCAGTAAAACCACTCTCAATTAACTTGTTAACCATTTCTTGCGATTTTTGACCGCCAGTAATAGTTGCTTTTAATTGCTCTCTTACACTTAAACCTTTAATTCCATCAAAGGAACTGGAAGTTTTAAAATGTAAAATTTCTTCACTAGAAAATACATATCTATGAGTACCAACTCTATATATGTAATAAACATCTGGTATATCAGACAAAATTTTTCCATCATCGTACCAAACTTCTACACTATCGCTCGGTAGTAAAATTAATTCTTGATCTTCTTGTTTTTTCTTATTAGTTATCCATACATAAGCATTACCATAATGATTACGATTCATTTCAACTGCAGCAAAGAAATCTGTAGAAGTAGTAAATCGATTCGGTCTAAATCTTAATTTTGCATAAAATGGATGATTTTTTTGTTCGATAACACCATTTTTATCAGATGTAGATACCAGTTTTAATGGTAGCTTTCCTAATGATTCACTTAATATTTTCAAACAAGCAAAATATGTTGCCTCGGACAATTCTTTTTCACTAACCCCATTAAGGTTTAGAAAATCTACTAATTGTTCCAAAGTAATCGTTTCTTTTTCTGTACTAGATGTTGTAAGTGTCTTTATAATCTTTTTGAAATTACTAAACATAAAATCTACCTCCTTTCTATTTATCCCAACCCATTAAGGATAAATAATCTTCCATATTTTTCTCTAAATCTTGGTTTTCGATGTCATTACATTTTTGATAAGCAACATGTGCATTAATACATGCATCAATTGGATCTATTCTCTTTGTTTTCGCTCCAACTTTCTTATCAATTTTAATTTCACCGAATGAGTTTTCAACGACTGCTGCATTAGAAAACGACCAAGCCAACAATTCGTTTTCTTGATCGTACTCGAATTTTTCGGATTTAATATTTAATCTCATATCAACTGTAGCATCGTTTAGAAATCTGGCAGATTGTGTGACCATTATTAATGGACATCCCAATTCTTCTAAATCTGCTAAAAAACCATCGGCATTGTGTGGATCATATCCACATGCCTGTGGTTGTAATTCATACTCACTTATAATGTCTTTCAAATGTTTAACTATAAACTTATAATCATTTTTGAAATCCATTTGTCCACCTGTTACAGTGATCAAATTTTTATTTGCCCAGATATCATATGGAGCAGTGTCGGTTTCGATGTGTTCCTCTAATCTACCTTTAGGCATAAATGAATGTGAATATGTATAAAAATGGCCATCATCTAAAGGAAATTCTAATGATAAAGTAGTTAAGTCGCCACCTCCCGATAGATCGAGTCCGATATAACATTCTTTTCCTCTCATTGAATCTAACTTTTTATTTTTAGCACATTTTTTTAATTTATCTGGATCTATATACTGATCATCAGCATTTCTAACCCACATATTAAGACTTTTAGTCATAAAATCTCTTAATTCGCTACCACCCATATCTTTAGCAGTTTGGGCCTCAATAATTAATTGATTTAATCCCTCTTCATTACTTGCTAAAAATGGATTCGCTTTTATAAAATTTTTAGGATCGAATAGATTATCGCCCTTGTCTAAAGTATATATATCAACGAAAAAATCTTCTGCAGTAGCTGTCCCATTTAGAATATCTAAACAATAACTATCCATCTCATAACAAAATGAATTTAATTTATCGCCACGAGTGGTGATCATAGATACTAAAGTTTCATCTAATGCACGAGTTCCATTGTATAATGCCTTATAGATTTTATTATCTTTATGTTGGTGAATTTCATCAACTGAAATAAAGATACCTCTAAAACCATCATCTAATCCACCCTCACGAGAAAGTGCCTCAATGGTACACTGTGTTTCTAAAGCTCGAATTAAGGATTTATAATCATAAACCTTAAATTTTTCCGATAAATCTTCATCGGCCTGAATAAATTTTGCCATTTCTTCCCAAGCAATTTTAGCTTGTCTTTTTTTAGTGGCAACAGTAAATAATTTACCATAATTGTAACCGCCAAAACCTGCAACATAAGTTCCTATAATACCATTTTCAAAACTTTTTCCATTTTGCCTTGCTTTTGATATATAAGATCTTCTGAATCGCCTTTTATTTTTTTGATTTAACCATCCAAAACGACACCCTAAATCAAAATCTTGAAATCCTCTTAATTTAACCTGGATAGGTTCTTCACCCTCCACAATAGTTAACATTTCTGCATATTCAAGAATTCTATTCGCCCTTTTTATATCCCAATGATAGGGAAATTCTTCTGTGTTTTGTCTTTCTAAATCTCTTAAATGTCTTTGACATGCTTGTATATGCGGTGTTCCCGCAATTACTTTGCCTGCGACTACTGCCCTAGCATATTCTGTAACTCTATCAATCATCTAAATTGTTACTAAACTTATCGAACTTATTCTTTTTTGGTGGTGTAGGATCAACAGGCACTATTAGTTTACATCTACTAGATATTGACAAACCTAAATCACCAGCGGCCGAACGACATTGTTTAAATAACTTATCTTGGATAGATATTAAACCATCTATTTCTGATACTTTAACATCCTTTTTTGTAATGATGCTATTTAGTTTTCTTGTTATCTTTAAGTAATTTCTTTTAGATAAAAGATATCTAGCAAGACAGTCCTCATCAAGTTCTGTCATTATATTTAAGGATTTTAATTTAGCCGCAATCTCATCAAATTCTTCCTGTAATTTTTTAGGAAGATATGATGGTGCTTGGATGTCAACAAAAGGCACACTAATTTCTTGACTTTTTCTTGTGTTAATTTCTTCTTTAGTTAAGTGCTTTTTCCCTTTAGCCATAACTAAATCTATAGGTTGTTTTTGACCAGCCATGCGACACCTCCTTAATTTCTCGTGGGGAGTTTTTGCTACAAAATACTCACCTTGCACCGATATCCTATAAAACCTAAATACTTTTTCGACCACCCCTACCCACTTTATACCTAGCATACATAAAAAATAATGCTTAATAAAAAGATAAATAGTATCATTGGTCGTGATAAAGCAAACTCTTCTTATAAGGCCTTTAAATGCGGTCTAATAAGGTGCGGTTAAATGGCCAAGATTATTTACTTGATTTATTCTTCTTTGAATTACTTTTAGATTTAGTATCTGTTGTTTGTTCTTCTGATTCATCATCGTTAGAATCATCTGCATTAGGATCTTCATTGTTAGCATCGCCATCAACATTATCATCTGCATCTGAATCTTCTGGATTGCTATCAGTATTAGTAGCACCCTCATTAGTATCAGGATCAGTTACAACATCATCATTAGAATCATCTACTATTAGATCTTCTGTTACATATTCTTCTGCAACACCAGCATCAATTAAAGTTTGTGCTCTCTCATCTGATAGATAGATTGCATACATTGGATTACCCTCTGCATCTAATGGTGTAGGTTGTACCTTTTGATTGATTACAGAACTATCATATCTCTTTGTAATAATAACTAATCTCATTTGGTCCACCTCCTAACTTTAATTAGTAAATAAATTTATTTACTTACTTTATATAAAATAGCAGCAGCTAATTTATATACTTCTTTTCTTTTTCTTCTGGAATCTACCATGCATCTCATCGTGGTGTGCATGACATAGAGCCATCAGATTAGTGTAGTCTAGTCGCCTTTCCCATCCCTCTGGAGTAGATAACCACTTAATATGATGTACTTCTACAGCAACTTTTCGCTTATGTTTAGGATCTTTCTTGTGTAATTCCTCACATTTTTCACATCGATATTGTTGATCCTGTAGATACTTTTCTTTAAGTAACTTCCATTCATCAGAGTTATAGAACCTGGTATGTTCCTTATTTCGCTTATATTTGTTGTAATTGGCATCATATTTCTTTTTTGATTCTTTTAGCTGCTGTTCTCGATCTTTGTTATATTCATTCTGACACTTTGTACAATAAATATAAGGATATGGAATAAGACTTCCACATTTTCGGCATATTTTCATTACCATATAATCGCCTCCTAAAAAATCATTAGAAAAAGACACCATTTCTGATGTCTTAATCACTATCATAAAAGTAAGGGGCGAACTCTTAATGTCTTTTATGACAATACCATAATAACACATAATTTTGTGACATTTCTGGCCAAAAGTGGCCAAAAAAGGCCAAAAGCGGCCAAAAGTGGCCAAAAGTGGCCATTTTTACAATCAAAAAAAATAAGCATTTTTAAAAACACCTATTTTTTAACAATTTCCATTAAGCGAATAGCGATATCGTGTAATCTTCTAATATGCCTTTCTGATTTTTTTAAATCTACTGCAATTTCCTTATATGAATAATCTTCCAAATATTTATATTGCAAAATTAGTCTTAATCTTGAATCTTCTAGGGTGTCTATTGAAGATTCTATCTGTGACCTTATATTTTCCATTTTTGCCATTTTTTTAGCAAGTTGATTTTGATATTTTTCCTTTTGTGCAAGTAGATCTACTATATCTTGCGGTTGACCACCTTTTGGCATGGCCGAAAAATCACTTGTTCTAATCCCCTGAATTTTTATCGTTAATTTTTTCAGTTTTTCTTCGATATTTTCCATTTCTTTTGAAATCCAAAAAAATTGGTTTAAAAATCTCTTTTTATCTCTAATACTATACTTTTTTTCTTCGTTCATTGCGACACCCTTTCCTTATTATTCTTTTATGGTAGATTTTACAATACTAAAGGGATGTCTTTAGTTAGCTCCTTTCATTAATTTTTAATTATTCTTCTGTATCTTTATTATAACCTAATTTATTCAATATTTCTATTTCATCGACTGTACATAAATGCTCTAAACAATCTTTCACATAATCAATAGTATTATTTACCATCTTTTCATAGTCATGATCTTCTGATGGTTCTAAAATACAAATATTAGATTTTTTTAATTTCTTATATGCTTTTTTTAGATCTTGTCGCATTTCTAACAACATATTAATCAATGTTTCTTTTGATAATTGCATTAATCTGGCATGAATTGATCTTCCACCAGATAATATATACCAATTTCTGCCTGTTAAATCATCATACTTATTCTTATAATCCAATAATTCTTGATATTCACTATTTTTTAATATTTTCATAATCAACCTCTTCTATTATTTCTATTTTGCATAATGTATTCCTACAAGGCACACTATCCCATTTTTGACAATGTGTATTTGCACCATATAAATCTTCTTGATCTAGTGTAATAGGATAAAACTCATCTTTTTCGGTGTTAAAATCTCTCTCTGCTATTCCTAAAAAAACTCCATGTCTTTTATGATAAATCTTTAGTTTTGTTCCTTTTTTTATATCCATATCTGGTCCTCCTTTTCTCTATTATTCGATGCAAGATAATCACAATGTTATATTGCACCTATATAAACTTGATTTTTGCTAGTATTTATAAGGGTTTATACCTTATTTTTTATACTTGATACTTTTTGCTATTTTTTAAGGGATTTTTTGATAGCTTGTCCTAGTTCATAATATGCTTTTTTTAATTCATAACAAGTATAAGAATAACTACTTTTATATTTTTCTAAAATATCATTTATTTCGCTAGGATCTAAATCTGCAAATTCTAATTCTTCTCTTAATTGTATTAATGGATCTTCTGGTTTTTTAGATTTAACAGATAATAGTATGATCCAGGTTAATGCAATTAATATTGCTAATAGAACTCTCATATTATAATTTTATCCTCTGTTGAATCAACAATCTCATGAATTTCAAAACTATAAATATCAACTAATTCTAATGTTTCTTCTGGATAAATAATTATTCCTGTTTTTAGTTGCTCTAAAAGGTTTTTCTGTATATTATTTAAAGTTTCATTGCTTAATCTACATTTTGTTTTAAATATATATCCTTTATTGATGTTTTTTGTGAATAATTGAATTTTATTTTTCTGATAATCTGGATTGATTTTTGCCATTTTTATCACCATCCTTATAAAAATCGTAAGCATTCATAACACGATCATATCTAATACCATCGATATTCTGCTGCATAGTTACAAATCTAAATTTTGTTTCATCAACAACTATCTCATTTTTTCTTCTATTATATCTAACAGGAGCACCCATCATCTTTAATGTTCTCAATAAAGATTTTGTTAGATCCTCTAATTCTTTATAATTTATACATTTAACTAACACTATACTCATAACCTGAATCCTTTCTGCAGCATGTCTGATGTAAATTGTGTTAGATCATGTATCTCATCAAATTTATTTAAATCTATTCTTTTAGGTGGGATTATTTTTACTTCTTCAATCTGACATGATTCACCTTTTGCAAAGTCAATACCAATACTTATGTTTTTATTTAATTCATTTCTAGCAGCATCTTGCAATTTGGAATCTGGTACCCAACTAAAACCAAAAGTCATATAAAAATCATCATTACTATGTGTTAGCCAAAACATGGCCAATCTTAATTTCGAATAAGTTATTGTTCCTATTTCAGTTATGACAATAATCTGATTTTTATTTTCAAATCTTTTTATTATTGGATTTAATTTTCTTTGTGATTTTAGTGCATCTATAAATAGATCTTTATTTTCTTTTCTTAATTCTTTTAAGCATCTATCTGGATTCCCAACTAATGAATTATAAATATATTCGGCCTCTTCATCGTTAATCTGATTTAACATTTGTCCGAATCCATCAAAGACTGTCATACATGACATTCCGCTATAATCATGTTTATAATTTATCTTTAAATTTTGCTGTATGCTATTCATATTCCTGTCCCTTTCCATATTTTATTTTTTCAATTTTTGCTTTTTTCTCTCTATTAGATGTCTGGGTATAAATCGCTGTTGTTTTTATATCTGCATGTCCCAAAATATCCTGTAACTCATCTAGATCTATGCCTGCCTCTTTGGCCTTTTTAGCAAATAAATGTCGCCATGCATGTGGATGAATTTTATCAGGATTAATTTTAGCAGCTTTAGCAATTCTTTTTAATCGCCTCCAAATGGTACTGTTATCCCACATAGCACCTGGTTTAGCTTTAGGTGAGGTACTAATAAATATATACCCTGTAGTTATTCCCATTCTCTTGCAGTAATCTTTTAAAGCTCTTTTTAGATCATTTCTTAAAATAATTGTTCTCTCTTTACCTTTGTTATAAACTTTCTTTATATAATTACTATCTAAACTTTCTACAGTAAAGAATTTTAATTCATCTACTCTGCAGCCAGTATAAGCAAATATTTCTAATATAAAATACATATCTTCCATATCTAACTTTTTGGCCCATCGTAGCATTCTTTTATGTTCCTGCTCCCATATAGGATCATCTATCGATGTTTTTCTTTGTGTTTTAAACTTTTTTAAGGTGCAATCTTTATATCCGCAATATTTTAAAAATTTATTGATCTCAACAATATACTTATTTCTTGAATTTAATGCAAAAGTTACTTCTAAATAATCTTTATAATCTAACATAAGATTCTTATCAATAGCAAAAGGATCATCTTTTATCCAATTAATAAATAAATCAACTCCATGTCGATAATCGGTTAAAGTTTTCTTTGCATACTCATCTAATCGTTGCTGATTAATCCATTCATCTAATTTGACTTTTATTTCATCTTTTGTCATTGATTACACCTACTTTCTTTTAACTATTTTATATATACTTCAAAATTAATTTTGCATTTGTTTGATTTATTAAATATCTCTATATTTTTCAGATTACTTTGATGTTTAAATAAGAATTCTTTAAGTTCTTTATCTGTCTTTAGTTCGTGTCGTTCGTATCTAGCTGGTTGAAACATATATTGTGCAATATACTCATAAATTATATATTTCATAAAACACCTCCATCTAATAAAAATAGATCTATATAAGAGTAATAACCTCTTTTATTTAAAAAATATTTAGCAAGTTCATTAGCAGCATTTCTTTGTATTTTTCTTGCCATCAATAATTTAATAAATTTTTTTCTTGAAATAGTTTTTAATCTATAAGCGGCCGTTACTTCTGGATGATAACTAATATATTTTGCACCATAGGCCGCTGATTCATGTTCAATTTGAATCTCTTCAAGCTCTAATTTTTCAATATTACCTAATTCTAACATTTCACATGATGCATCATCTTTTATAAATATTGTAGATTGACTCAAAGTACATTTAGGCATCATATTACTTCATCCACCCTTTTTAATTTTAAATAATCACACCATTCTATAAATCCATCTGTAATTGGTTTAGTATTGTTATCATCTGCCCAACCACAAAAGCCGATAAATTCATCTTGATTAAAAGTAATCGCCTCTCTATCATCAAAATAGTCACCTTTTACTCGTAATGCAGCGAATATTAATTTACTATTTTTAAAAATTATATTTCTGTTTTTTCCTTTTAAATGCGGTTCGTTCATCATGATTAAATAATTGTTTGTTTCTGATACATTCTTATTTAAAATCTTAATCAATTTATAAAGAGCATTCATATCGATATCACTATAAGATAAATTGCATTTTTTAAAATATTCTCTTGCACTTTCTCTTTGATTCATTATATATAACCTCTTTCTAACAAATCATCAAATGACATTCCATAACCAACATTTATAATTCTTTCTTTTATATCATTATCTTTTATATTACCTAAACGATAACCTTTAATTATTTTCAAACTTTTTTCCACATCTCTATTGCAACAATCGTTCCACAACATATATAAATGACTTCCATATAAATGCATGCTATCAATTGTTAAAAATTCGCTAAACGATTCGATTGGATTATTTCCCTGATGTTTTATTATTTCAAAAAGAAAACTCATTGCTCCTGGATTTCTCTCTGATAATTTTGTTATTGCATCTTGCAGACTATCTGTTAATTCTAATTTTGTATTTGACATTTTTCTACCTCTTTTCTCTATTATTCGATGCAAGATAACCACAATATTATATTGCACCTATATAAACTTGATTTTTGCTAGTATTTATAAGGGTTTATGCCTTATTTTTTATACTTGATACTTTTTACTATTTTTTTGTTTATTTTTTGCTATTATTCCAAAATATCGTAAGTAGAATTATCAACTATAATTTCATGGATATCTATTACTTTGACATGTAACATATCCTTTGAGATAATCTTATTCTCTACTTTATCGAAAGGATGCATTTCTTTATTCTTAATTATTAAATCTTTTAAATTATATTTGTTTATTAGCTCTGCAGTTGTTTCTAACCATTTTATATATTCTTTATCATTAATCATTGTTTACCTCCATTCTTATCATCCTGATTTAAATATACTTTCCCTAGATATATTGCCATTGTTGGACTTTTCTCTGCCAATCTAAACTGCAAACTCCTTAAAGAGATTTTTCCTTTTGTTGCTTTGGCATTATAAACTTGTTCAAGATCTGCATTATATACTTGCTTACACCATATTTTTAATTGACCTACAGTACAACCGAATGTTCCTGCAATTTCTCTTATATTGCACTGTAATGCACATAATTTCTCAAATACATCCTTTTTTATCTTAACTTCTTCATTCATTACTGATCACCACTAATTAATTCTGCTTTTTGATTAGTAAATGTTTCCCAGCGATCAACAATAACATCACAGTATCTAGGATCTAATTCCATTGTGAAACAGATTCTATTTAATTGTTCACAAGCTATAATGCTTGTCCCACTACCTCCGAAAGTATCCAAAATTATGTCATTCGCTTTGCTACTATTTTTTATTTGATAAGCAAATAATTCAATAGGTTTCATTGTAGGATGATTTTCACTTTTAGATGGTTTCTTAAAATCTAATACTGTAGGTTGTGATCTATCGGAAAACCAACTATGTGATGCTCCATCTTTCCACCCATATAAGCATGGTTCATGTTTCCATTGATAATCTTGCCTGCCTAAAGTAATTGCATTCTTATTCCATATTAATGTCTGTCTTAACTCTAAACCACTATTTTTCAATGCTTGTCTAAAAGTTAAACTTTCATTATCAGCATGCCATATATAGAACGATGCTCCATCTTTCATATTATCTTTAGCTATAGAAAAGCATTTTGTTAAGAAGTCCAAGAAGTCATTGTCTGACATTTTATCATTCATTATAATTAATCCATCAGTTCTTCTATGCCTTTGTCTTGCGGTTTCTGGTGTGTCATGATTTCCTAAAGCAACATTATATGGTGGATCAGTAAGAAATAGATCTGCTTTGTTATTATTCATTAATTTTGCTACATCTGATTCTTTCGTACTATCACCGCACATTAAATAATGATTCCCTAATTTGTATATATCACCATGTTTTGTTTTAGGTTCTTCTGGCAATTCTATTTCGTAATCATCTTCGATCACATTATCCAACAATTCTGATAGTTCAAAATTGTATAAGTTCATATCTATATCGTGTATATTTTCTAATTCGATATTTAATAATTCTAAATTCCACTCTGCTAATTCAGCAGACTTATTATCCACTAATCTAAATGCTTTGATTTGCTCATCTGTTAAATCATCAGCAACTATGCAGGGGACCTCGGTTAAATTTAATTCTTTAGCTGCCTTATATCGAGTATGACCAGCAACTATTACATTGTTTTTATCAACAATAATCGGTATTTTAAAACCAAAGTCTTTAATAGATCTTGCAACATATTCAACCGCATTGTCATTATTTCTTGGATTATTTTCATACTCTTTTATTTCTTCTATTTTTTTACTAATTATTTGCATATTTCCTCCCAACTGTCCCCTATATATTCTTTTTAATTTTTTATCGTTTCTAAATGTTCTAATATGTATATTAAGTCATTCACAAAATCCATATTGAAGTTAAATGAAATTGTATTATTTTCTGTTTCATCATAATTAGTAACGATTACATCACCATTAAGTCCAATAATGATTGCATAAAAGTGATAATCGTTTTTGTATTCTTTATATAATGCTGCACCCATATCCATGAACATTTTTTCTCGAAATCCTCTGCTTTTTAATTCTTCTACTTTTAATTCATCAGAACATTTTGGAATAATGTGTTTTATTTCTTGGATATCAACAATTTTAATTTTGTCATTCATAGAATGCACTAGATTTTCATCATATGCTTTACAGTAATAATCGATTTTATTATCAATACTAGAATTATTATTTATAATTAATTCTGTTTCATCTTGATTTGGGATTGTTACTTTAATTCCTAACATATTCCCATTTTCTTTTATTTCTTTTCCTTTTTTTATTAAATAATCTCTATTCATTTTCGCCCTCCATTATTTTTAAATTATTTAATGCATAGTCTTTTATTTTTTTTGACTTTTCACTTCTTATTATTTTTGTATTATAAATAAATATTTTATTTATAATTTTATTTAATTTATTGATTTTATTAACAAAAGTAAGAGTTATGGCCATAAACTTTTTATCGTTTTTAATTAGAACTAATTCGTTTTCTAAAATATCTATTTCGTTCTTTAATTTTCGATTTTCATATAATAGATCATAATATTCTTGTTCTAGATCCATAACTACTTCCTTAATTTGTTTCGTTTATCAATAACTTTTGCTATAAGATGTCCTGTTTTTGTTAAATCCTGATCATCATATCTTAAACTCTTTTGATTCATTATTAATTCTTCTGATGATGAAACAAGAACCAGGTTATCTATATCAAAATTAAATCTATTTCTATCAGCGAATATAACTTTATAACCTTTTGGAATCGGCCCATAATGTTGTTCGTAAATAACTCTCTGTTTTGGAACCCAATTTTTATTACCCTTACCATCACAAACTTTTACATGAACATATCCTAAATCATCAGGTTTACTTCCACTATATCGCATACTTTCTTCGCCAATATCCACAGCATTTAGCGGTTTATTGCCTTTTTTAAATGTAGTCTTACGACTTCTAGCTTGGGCATCTTTTGACATATAATCATCCCATGTCTTACCTTTATTATCAGGAATATGTCCCTTTTCAAATCTACCAGTTAAGCCACTATTTAAATGATTATTACCTCTAAATGTCTTTATATTTGATGCTGTGATATTAGTGCCAAATCTATTATTAAACATTGCCGCAAGATCTTTGGATGGTGTCATATAATTATTGGCGATTAGAAACTCTTTTTGCTCTTTTGTATATCTAATCATCTTTATTGCTTTTTTCACTTTCACTTAAGCCAATTAAAATTCTTGGCATTTCTTTTGGTCTACTTCCATACTCATTTTGTTCATGTACTGCTTTTAAAACTAGATTCCCATTATCGATTATTTTTGATGCAACATCTGTTATTGCTTTGGATCTATTTATTTCTTCTGATAATTTATCACCTGTTAGATCTTCATCATTAAGTCTTTCTAGCTGTTCAAATAAATGATCATTTAAATCAACCAATTTATTCTTTACCGACATATTACATGCCCCTTTCTTCTAAATATTTTTTTATTAGTTCTTCATCTGTTGAATCAATAATTTTATTATCATCCTGATAAGTAACTTTTACACTTCCGCCATATCGATCATAAACTTCAAAGGATTTAATACCTCTATCTAGCGGATTATTACTTATAGCTCTAGATCTAGTTACCCTCACCATGGACCAGAACTTTTTTTCTCTTACAAATGCTGCAAAGTCTTGTCGCCACTGCTTTTGATTAAAACTAACTACTAGTCTTTTAGCATCCCAGTTACTGTTATATCTTTTAGCCATATCTACACCTCCATTTACCTTAAATTTCTATATTTATTAACTCTTTTACTTTCCAACTTATCAATAAATGCAATAAGATCATCTAATGTATTCCCATACTTTGAGCTTAATATTGCCTTATTGTTATTGGAAAAGTATAAATCAATATCTGTATATTTTCTGTATAAGGACCATTCTGTTACATAAGCATCTTGATATATAAACTCAACTTTTTCATTTAGATGATAAAGATCGTTGTACTTGTTTCTTATAATGCTGGATTTTTCTCGAAAATGCTCTGCCAATATCTTCACTATTATGCCTCCTTACTTTTACATACCTTTTCCCTTTTTTTATATATTTCCACTGCGATTCTTCATATAATTTCTTATACTGCAGAATGACATCACCGCCGATTCTATCCCAAAACTCCGAAAATGTATTTGATATTACTTTTGCAATAGATCTTGCTATTTTACAAAATTTATCTAGTGTTTCTTGAATCTGTTCAGGATCAACTGGAAAATCCTTTATTTCTTTTTCTTCCATTTTAATCCTCCAGTTTTTCTAATTCTTTTTCAAAATAGTTTCTGCAGTAAGGATATTTCAATGCCTCTGTTATGCTCATTTCATCACATTTTTTTTTCACACTATAATCACATACTGACACCCCTACTATCATTCCTAAAAAGAACATGATAGCTGATACTATAAATAATCTTGCAAAATCTTCTGATGTTATTGCATCTGCAATACCTTGTAAAGCATTTTTAATCATTCTATCCCTCCTATTCGTAATACTCATATTCACCATCGTAAGAACTTACATTCGAATAGTACATATCCCATAGCCACTCATTGGCAGATCTTTCTTCTATCCACATTTGATACCAATCATCAGCTATCATTTTTTGTCTATCTATTTCTGCATTCAATTTGCTGATTTTTTCTTCTTTTGTTTGAACTACATGTACTAAATCATCACTAATGCTGATAAATAAAGCAGTAGTTGCAAAGAATAAAATTGTTAAAATAGATAAGATGGTTATTATGATAAAATATTTATTTTCTTTTATTGTTTCGATTATGGTTTTCACTTTAATTTCCTCCTAACATTAACCATATTTTGCGGTGGGTGAATTAAAGTTTTTCCATTGTTATATTCAAAATCTGTTAATTCTAAAGGATGATCATATTTATTTACTGCAGTAAAGCAAATCATATATCTTTGATTTAAATATCCAATATAACTCCAGCATTGTAGATATAAATCATGTTTTGTTGGATCTAGCATATCTACTTTTGTAATAATTGCATCGCCCACAACTTTACCAGTTCCATTTTTCTTTTTAGTTTCATAAAAATATATTTTTGTTTCTGGTTTAATAGTTGAAATAATCTTTTTTCTAAATTCTAGTCCTTTTTCTTCATTAAAAATCATTTCTAACCATTCAGGATGTATTGATAGCATTACACCTTTATCCATGTTTTACCTCCTTAAAAAATAGTAGGTGCCTGCCTACTATTCCATACAATAAACGATGGAATAGTAAGTAGCTTTTATTTGTTATATTCTTCAAGAATAATACGATCAATTTCTTGTCTTAAATCTTGTGTAATTGGATGGCATACATCCTTAAAACCATTAGTAGTTTTTCTACTTGGCATCGCTACAAATAAACCATTGTTACCCTCAATGATTCTTGCATCATGTATTGCAAAATTATCATTGATTACAAATGTAACATATGCTTTTACCTTTCCCTCGTTTTCAACTTTGTTAATAACAACATTTCCTATTTTCATTTTATTTTCCTCTCTCTCTAAATTTATTTTTAATTACTGTGGTAGGTGTTATTTTTCGCCTTTTAGCAAATTTTTTAAAATTTTAATTTTTTTTCTTAAATTGGTATTTTCTTTTTTATACCTATTAAGTTCTTGGGGTTCTTGTAATTTACCCATAAATGTTTTATACAATTCATCTTTGATAGTATCTTCCAGTTCTTCTACACGAAGTTCCAATGAATTTATTTTTTTAATGAGTTGTAATTTGTTTAATTTAAATAAATCAATATTATCTTTTAATTTACTCATCATCGCCCTCCTCGTTTCTAATATCAGGATCATTCAACCAGTCATAATCAAATATCTCAATTTTTTCTTTTGGTTCATCTCTATGTTTTAAGGCCAATATTCGCAAATTATCTTCTGTGATATCCTTAATCGATTTTAGATCCTTACCTTTCCAGTTATTTAAGATACCCTCAACATAGTTGAATGTTCTTTTTCCATTCATAACAGCAATTTTAACTGCATATTCGATTATTTCTTGATCATATAACGACAACCAATGATTCGCTTTTTCATACTCTAGCGGTGATAGTGGCCGACCAAAATTACTCTCTATATATTCAAATAAGTTAGTAGTAGTTATAAGAATATTTTCTTTTATTTTATTTTTATTTTCTTTTATTTTATTTTCTTTTTCTTTGTATTCCGATTGTAATGCGGTCGCATTGCTATCGGTTTTCGGTCGTTCTTGTTTTTTATTAGCCCATCTTTTATTGGCATTTTCTTTGTTTTTCCTTGAAATTTCGTTAATTTTTTCTAATCGCTGCAGAACACTTTTTGAATAGAAACTTTTTTTATTCTTTTTAAAGAGATCATAGTTATCAATTATATCTTCAATTAATTTTTTTTCGACTCGTAATTCATAAGCTAATAAATTAATCTGATCTAAATCTAAATATCCATTATTTTCATAAAGACATTCTACTATGCACCAGTAAAGGCCGATGCCACTCATTCCGAGATCCATATTGACTTTTTTTAGTTTAATATCATTTCTCGCATTAAAGTCGTGTGAAAAATAGTTCTTCAATTTTTTAATTTTGCATCGCCTCCTTAATTACCCATTTGACAATTACTACCTTAAAATGTTATAATTAAGGAGTAAATTTATGGTAGATTTACAATTCGATTTATGAGTTGATGTTTGACTTATAAATCTTTTTTTATTTCTTATTGATTTCATCGTTAAAATAATCAATGATTGCACCTCCAATAATAAATGCTAGAATAAATGTTCCGAATCCGAACCAAGTCCATTGAGCTGACCTTCCATTGATCCAAGGTTGTATAGCAATCATATAAAAATCATGTATAATCAATGCTGCACATAATAGTAAGATTATTATTAATGCTACATTTTTCCATTTAATTCTAATTTTTTTCTTTTTCATAATAAGTTCGCCTCTTTCTTTAATTTTTAGATGAATAAAGTAATTTAAAATTGTTATTTACTTGATCTATCATCTTTTTGTATTCCTCATCAGTTTTAGGATTTGAAACTTCAACGATGAGTTTTTTTCTCTTTTGATCTTTTAGGGTGTTATCTTCATGAATGTTTTTTAATCCTTGACCATTTTTATGATCTTGCATCGACACCCTCCTAATTTTCCGAATCATTTCTATACATATTTTCATAGATAAGTTTAAAAAAATAATATATATCTAAATTGTAATAATCTAAAATAATTACAAGTTTATCAAGATTTTGAGTAACAGATCCTTTTTCATATCTAACCAAAGTTCCTATATTTATTACTTTATCTTTGTTTTTCTCATTGATTCCAAGGACTACTTCTGTTTGAGATTGACCAGATTCTGCTCTTAACTTTCTTAATTCTTTAGCAATATTACCTTTTAGATATTCTATTTTGTCTCTCATCGTATCACCTCCTACGATCCAATCATACTATACAAATTTTCATAAGTCAATATAAATTATACATATTTTCATAAAAAACTTGTTTTTGTGTAAAATAAATATTATAATATGTATAGATTGGAGGTAATCTATGAATAATTATTTTGCTAAAAATTTAAAGTATTTAAGAGAAATTAGGGGATGGTCCCAAAGTGAATTAGCAAGACAAACTACTAGAGTATGTGAAATATATAATAGAGATTTACCTGATGACAAAAAGATAAAGCCAATTACTCAAGCATCGATTGCGAGATGGGAAGCTGGCGAAAATTCACCAAGTATAGATAATTTAGTAATTTTAGAAGAAACCCTTTTTGTGAAATTACCTGAACTTATTGGTAGTGACTTACAAACACAAGAAAGAAAAGAAATAAAATTATCTAAAGAAGAGGAAATGAAACTGCTAAAAGATGTTCTTAAAAGAAAAGGTTTATTGGATGATAACGAAGAATTAACAGAAGAAAATTTTAATAAACTTATAGAATTTGCAAAAATTAATAAAAATTTTATTATGAAAGATAAATAAAGAATATCTCTTAAAAGAAATATTCTATAAAAATAATATAATATTCAATGTTGACCTTTTTTCGATTAAGCTTTTTGTATAATTTCTTTAAATACATTAACAATTCCCCCTTTCGGGGTCCTATTATAAGTTTTAATGTATTATTATACCAATCATTACAAGAAAAATTATAAAAATATCCCCAAATGTATGTTTTGAGGATCGAAATGTAAATTTTGGCAATTAAAACATATATTTATCATAATTTAGGAGGTGTGATCATGGGATTATTTACTACAAATCAAACCAATACGGCTAATTCTGTATATGAGGAAACTAAAAAATATTTAAAAGAAAAAAATGGAAATGTCCATATATTAATGATTAACAGTTTTAGTAAACTAGGCAACCAAGTATTTGGATGTGAAGATAAATATACAACCCAATTAAATGTTATTTTAGATGGATTACAGAATGATGGATATGAGATAGTAGATGTTAAATTCAACTCGTTAGTAGGACAAGGAATCATGGGAAATCAAGAGGGATTTAATACTATGATCTTATATAAATAAAAAAGGACCTATTGCAGCAACAATAGGACCGAGTACAGAAAATAAAATTACCTACCACAGCAATTCTTTTTCTGTACTCTCATTATAGCAAATTTAACGAATATTCGCAATAAGGAGAGTAATAAAATGAACAATAATTATGAAAATATTACAGTAGATGATTTATTAAAGAATCTGCCTATATACAAAGAATTAATACAACACATCAATACTCTTGATAGCACATGCAAAATTAGAATAGCAGCAGCTTATTTAAGAGTAAGTACTGATATGCAAACAGAATATAGTCCAGAGGCACAGTTAGAGGATATAATAAAATATTGTATCAAAGAAAATATAATGCTACCAAAAGAAAATATTTATATTGAACCTGGGCTTTCTGGTACCCGAGCAGATAAGAGACCTAAATTTCAAATGATGATGTTAAAGGCGGAAGAAAAAGAAAAACCTTTTGATTTAATACTAGTTCATAAATATGATAGATTTGCTCGTAATCGTGAAGATAGTATCGTGTATAAATCTAAATTAAGAAAAAAATTAGGAATAGATATAATTGCAGTAAAAGAACAACTACCAGAAGATAAAAAACTTGCAATGATGATGGAAAGCCAACTTGAAACATGGGGCGAATACTACAGCATGAATTTAAGTGATGAAGTAAAAAAAGGACAACGAAAGAAAGCCGATCGCGGCGAATCCAGTGCTCCTGCTCCATTTGGTTATGAAAAAGTTATTAAAGAGATAAGAAAAGAAAAAAACAGAGATAAAATCATAAGAGAATTAATAGTAAAAAAAGATGAGGCGGATATAGTTATAAAAATATTTGATAAGTTTATTAATGGCGAATCATTAAGAAATATAACAATATGGTTAAACTCATTAGGAATTAAAACTAAAAGAAATGGAAAGTTTAGTGATCGTGCTGTATTATGGATTTTAAATAACCCCATATATATTGGATATATTAGATGGACCGAAGATGGAATGCAAAGGGATTTTAACAACCCTGACACTATTGTAAAAAAATCAACTCACGAACATATTATTACCGATGAGGTATGGGAAAAGGCACAAGAAAAATTAAAAACCATGAATGAAGTATATGGTCATAGAAAGCATCAAGTAAAACATGAACATTGGTTACGAGGATTAATAAGATGCGATAATTGCGGCGAAATGCTCGTAAAAAATGGGAAAGCATTTCAATGTACTGGATATACCCATGCTAGATGCACTATTAGTCACTCAATTACAGTTAAATCTGTAGAAGAAGCCATATTAGAACAATTAAAAATTAATTTTAAAAACAAACCAATAAATATAGAAATAAGTAGAAAAAGTTTTGACAATACTGATGAGGTGGCAATATTGCAAAATCAATTAAGTCAAATTGAAATAAAAGAGAAAAGAGTTAAATTAGCTTATGAAAATGGAATTGATTCTTTAGAAGAATATAAGGAAAACAAAGAAAGATTAAATAATGATAAGCAGTTGATTTTAAAAGAAATTGCTAAAAAAGGCAAAAGTAAAAGTGAAATTGAAAAAAGAGAAGATGTTTTTAAGAGATGTAAAGATGCCTATGGAATACTCACAGATCCTACTATTAGTGATGATGACAAAGCCATAGTTACTCATTCTTTAATAGATCATATCGTTTTTGTTAAAAACGAGCGAAAGCTCGTAATTACTTATAAATAAAAAAAGTACCTAATGCCATTAGGTTCTTCAAATGGGTGTATTCTTTCGAATTCTATATGGAACTTTGCTTCTCTTTCATAGAAAGCTCTTATATAAGTTTCTTTTGCTTCTTCTTTTTCTTCTGGTGTATCGAAGTCCATATCAAAGTCAAATGCCGGAATATCTAGGGCCCATTCTGTATTATATTTATGAACAAGTTCTTGCATTTTAACTGGGACTAGTTCTTTTGGACATGTTTCAAATGTTGCACCAAATATACAGTTATCTACTTTTTTATATCCTTCGGTAATTCCTTCACTATAATTAACCATACTATCTATTCTAATGATATCTTTTACAGAAATATCATCTAGAAGTAAGGCATAGTCAAAGGCTGTTAGGAAACCTTTTTTAGTCGATTTTGCTTTCATATCAGCTTGTTTCATATTGCCGATTAATGTGCATAGTTCATTTGCTTTATCTATTAAAGTTTCAGAAACGTAGGGTAAATTAAGTACTTTTCCTTCTCTTTTTGCATTTTCTAATTCATTTTTATTTCTATATGGTCTAACGGCACCTTTTATATAAGGCATAAAATCTGCAATACATGGTGAATAGATATCCAAGGCTTCATCTATAAGAATTCCTTTTTCAGGAACACCCATATATTTTAAATAACTTAAAACATCATTTAATCTATCAAGGTATAAATCTCTTGAATTTTGTTCTAAATAGGTTGCATAATATGTATTTTCTGGTGAAATAAACTTTTTTAGTTCAAATTCTGCATTATTTTTTGCTCTAAATGCTTCTTCTAATGCGGAACTCGTATAAGCAAAAGCTTCACCAAATATTGTCTTCATATATGAGTTGAAAAAATTATCATTAAATTCAAAGTCCTCTATTTTTTTCATAATATCCCCTCTTTTGAGTGATTATATTAGCAGAAAAACATATGTTTGTCAAGAAAGGCAAAATAAAAAGCCCGAAGGCTATTTATCTAGTAGTTTTGCTATCTCATTGATATTCTTCTTAAACATAATAGTATCTATAATATTAGATACACTATAGACAGTAATAAGAATACCTAGATATGTAGTAAGTGCTACTGTTCCAATACTTGGATAGAAAATAATTATTAGACCGCAAGCAATAGATATAACCGCACATATTGCAAGGCCAAGCCAGTTGCTGTAACCATTTTTATTAAGTAAGAATGAGAATCTTAAATCAATCGCACTTTTACTAATCATGATGATACCAGTTACTATTGGGAATAATGTTTTAACAATATCAGGGTTTAAAAACATCACTACTCCTAATAAGATTTCAACTACGCCAAAAGTAATAAAACCTGTAAAGAAAATACTAGTTTCTTTCTCAAATAAGAAATAAATACCATTTATAATAAGGACAATTGCTAAGATATATGTAATGGTGTTAAATGATGCTTCTGGTTCAATAATAAAGATAATACCTATTACAAACATTAATATTGATAAAGCAATTGAAGAATATAAAAATTTATTTATTTTACTTAACATAAGACTGCTCCTTTCTACTTTAATTTTAAGTTATGTTAAGCATAAAGTAAATATACAAAATTGTTAAATCTGTCTAAATACTTTTACTATTAACATATAATTTGTAAACATTTAAATCAATATTACTATTGGTAGTATCCACATTATCTAAAGAAGTTATGTATGTATCTCCAATTTATTTATCATAATTTAACTTATATATAATCATGTTTCTGGTGTCTAGATGCATGGTATCTATTTCAATATAAATTGGCTTTTACATTTACTTTTTACATAACTCTTACATATTATTTTTATTTTGATTTGCGATCTACATTTTTAAAAAATGTTTAACATGTGTTTGGTTACGGTACTACTGGATAATAAATTTATTTAGTCTAATGCTGTTATGATAAAGAAGTTTTCATTATCTGCTTCATTTATGTTTTCTTCTGGGAGTGTTCCATTATATGCTACCCAGTATCTAGCGCTATTATGAAACCATACACTGATTTTTTCATAAGACTGATACTTAATAGTTCTATCTTCTTTTGAAGAGTATTTATCTCTTGTATTATCTGTTACAATATGAATTTTATCATTTTTAGAATCATATAAAACATCTGTTATTATGATATCTCCTTCAGTGGTAGTTTGCACTACTCTAACAAAAGCATCTCTTTTCTTATTATATTTACTAGTGAAACCAGAAAATAGTTTATCATTTATAGGCGATCCAGTAACATAACAATTATCCTTCCTAGCATCAGAAATAGTATAATTTTTGCTTAGGTCTCTAATATCGTTATATTGAGTTAAAGGGGTTTTATAGAAGTCATCTATATTATTTATTGAATCGATTAGTTCATATTTCATAAACCAACTCCCCATTTTAGTACCTCTATTATTTTTATATGGCTCATTAGGTGATACGCTTATGTATCTAACTATTTTATAACCTAGGCCAAAGTATGTAACTTTTCTTCCATCTTTACTAGTTATTTTTATTGTGTATTTTGGTTCATGACCTGTGCTTACTCTTCCACCATCAATATAACTTGTGATTAAACCAACAAGTATAATTATAACTAGAATGCTTGTGATAATGATTAATTTCTTCTTTTTCATAAGAGCTCCTTTATTAAACATATTATATCATGTATATTTTTAGGTGTAAATTTATAAAAAAAGATACTGCTTCAAACTTTTGGAGTAAAAGCTTCATCCCAGTCAACATATCCTTCATCTTCATAGTCTTTGCAACTTAGTTTTATATCCCATGACCATATATGATTTTTATTACACTTTGGAATAATATAGGCTTTACAGTATGATTTGTTATCTGTGTCTAGAAATTTTTCTTTGTCCATACCACCATTATATACTAAATCTTTATGAGTTATTAAAGGCGTGCCTTCATCGATGTTACATTTTGGTGCGATAACATACATGTATCTTTCTAGTTCGGTATTTATGTCTTCTTTTATTTCAGTATATCTTTTTTGTTTTGAGTCTTTACTATATGCATTTACAAGGAAAATAGCACCTATAATTATGATAATTATAAATAATATTATTAATACTTTTTTCATATACTTCATATATCTATTTTACTGAGAAACCTTTCTTTAGTTCGTTTATAATATTTTCTTTTAAGGTAATATTTAGTGTGATAAGTAAAAATAAAGCAACTGCCCCCATTACAGTTAGAGGCCAGCTATCTTTTTCATGATAAAATGATAGACCAACGATAGAACTAAAAATAGATAATAATATTAAGAATAAGAAGGGAAAAATGTTTTGTTTTTGTCTTTCTATATCAGTAAAAAATAACACTGATGTTACTATAAGACCACTAAAGATTAAAATTGGTACTGCTTCTAAGGCCCAACCTGGTGTTAAGAAAACATCTATGGTTATAAGAAGTAAACTAGTTAAAGTAATAAGTTTAACAAACTGACTTATTCTGTTATATTCAACTAAGTCTCTAGATATAACCAAATCCCAGGCCATATAAATTGACATTAAGACAACTAAACTCCATGCTTTACCGCCAGTAATTAGATTAATAATTGGACAAATTACTACTGCAATAAGTAGTGGCCACTTCATAAAATTTATTAATCTTTGATGTTTGATTATTTTAGGAGATACTTTAGGATATGTTATTTTAATTTTCATATAAACCACTTCCTTCTACTGTTACACTTATATTGTCATTTTCTAATAATTCGTAAAGTTTTTCTTCAAAGGTAGGATCAACTGTCATTTTACTAATTGAAAATGTTGTTATGTTGTTTACAGTTACTACTGAGCAGCCAGCTCTATTAGTGATGCCTGTTCCTAGAATAAAGTCCATACTTTCAATTTTACTTGAAAGTTCTTCTGGTAGTTTTATTACGCCTAAATTAGATAATGTATTAGAAAATATCTTGTCGCCAAGAAAACCATAAACTATTTTAGCTATAGGGGCTTTAATTAATAGAGGTATATATTTAAGCATACTAGTCATTTTCTTTGCTGATGTAACCATTTTAGTCATCTCTTCTTTTGATGCTTTCATATCTAATTGCTTAGTTATTTTGTCAATAATATCTTCTATATTTGTTATTTTATCTATTTCTAATCTAATACCACAGTACATTGAGAAGTTACGAAGAGTTTTTGTTGGATAGTATTTACGCATATTTACTGGAACTTGGATACTTATATCACCATTTAGTTTATCAGTTGCACTTTTTTCAGCAATAAACATAAGAGCAAGTAAGTATGAGGTTATTGTTGTATTATATTTTTGGGAGGCCTTTTTTAATTTATTAGTATCCATTTTAAAATGAATTATTTTACAAGGTCTAACTTTAGATAGTTTGCCATCCATCTGCACAGCCATTTTATCTATGAATCCTGAGGTACTAAGTGCGTTTGGTACGTTTTTAAAAGCATTTTCATATTCTTCTTTTGAAGGCTCATCATTTATATTAAGTACTAGGTCACTTTTAGGTATACTCTCTCCAAGAAGTTTTAGGTATTCTGCTGTTAGTGATGTTAAGAATGCAATGCCTCCAGTTCCATCAGTAAGAACATGAAAGAACTCAATACTAATTCTATTTTGATAATATTTTACTCTAAAGGATTGAGATCCACTTACTGATACTTTAATTGGCTGAGATGGAATATCGCACTCTTCTTCTACTTTAAATCTTCTTTTGGTGGTATCTAAATAATGCCAGAAGAAACCCTTTTTTAAAGTAGTTGCAAATGTAGGAAATCTTTTAATAGTAAAGTTTAAGGCCATTTGCAAGATTTCTGGTACGATATTTTCTTTTAAATAAACGGATAATCTAAAGATTGCCATTCTATCATGAGCCATAGATAATGGGTATATTTTAGCAGCATCATCTAAAGGAAACCACAATACAGGAGGTCTTGCGTAAAAGCCACCTAAGTTTTTTGTATCTAAATAAGATAACGTCTTTTTTAAATTGGTACCTTTTTTATGGTAGTAAAGAATTGCTTTTTCAAAGTCATCTCTAAGTTTTTCTTTATTCTTTTTATTTAATAAACAGTGCTCATCAAATGAAGTAAAAAAATCTTTTAATAGTGTTTGTTCTTCTTTGGTAAGTGTTTTTATATATTTATTAAATTCTTCCATGATATCACCACTAGTTATATTCTATCATATTTTATTTTATTTAGTTTGTCATTTCTCTTTGAATCCAAAGCATTAATACATCAATAATATAATTAATTTCTTCATTTGTAAGTTTGTGTCCTTTTTTTATATTATGAATTTTTTCTAGGCAGGTTCTGCAGCAACAACCAGTAGCGTGCTGTGCAATAAAAACAGGATGGACTTGTTTCATTGGAGTTTGCTTTCCATCGTTAATGGGGTTTTCTTGGGCAAGTCTTTTTGTTATTAAGTCTCTTGCGTCTGATTTTATTTTATCAAGTCCTTTTTCTCTAACATAATCTTTCATTTTTTTATTTAAGTGAAATGAACCTCTAAATTTACTTTTAGATAAAGAGTTAAGTAAATTATTAATATTATTATTCAATATTATCATCCTTTACTATATTAGCAAATTTGCAATTTATAATTTTTTCTAAATTTGTTAGTTCTACTTCTACTTGATAACCAATTTTACCAGCGCTAAATATTATTTCATTAAAATTTTTAGCAGAGGAATCTATTATTACTTTAAATGGTTTTTTTAAGCCAATTGGTGAGCAACCACCATGGACATAACCAGTCAGTTGTAATAGTTCTTTTTGAGGGATCATTTCAATACTTTTCTCATTAACACTTTGAGCACATTTTTTTAAGTCTAATTCTTTATGAACAGGCACCATAAATACATAATTTTGTTTAGACTTTGATACAGTTACTAATGTTTTAAATACTTTGTTTGGATCTTCATTTAAAACTCTAGCAACATCTACTCCACTTATCACATCTGTGTCTCCATAAAAATATTCGTTGTACTTTATTTTCTTTTGCTCTAGTATTCTCATAACATTTGTTTTTTCCATAGTCATCACCTTTATTGTTTAGCTCTTTTTATTTTATCTAATTTTTTAAAACTCTGTTATTATCTTTCCATAAAGTATAAAATTATTATCTAAAAATTTACCAACCTCATTTATTATTTTATTAAATATATTTTTTTACTTATTTCACACTGCCTACTTTAAATTTATATAATACATAATTTCTTTTTTTAAACTGTTTGCATACTCTATTTCCAACTTTGTACTTTCTCCAATATAATTATTTATATTTACTACTAATATGGCGTCGGATAATTCTATCTTCTTAAAATGGCTTTTCTTTAATTTAATTATTTCTTCTTCAGTTCTTTCAGCACCACTTACTGTAGGATAAATAGGTGTAAGAATGCAATAACCTTCTAAGGTCATCATTTCTGCTAATTTCATCATCTCTTTTTGATATTTAAGACTTCCACATAATGTTACTATTTTCATGAGTTCTCCTTCTATTATTTCTTAAGGTTTATCTTGGTATAATTTATTTGTTTTTCTAATTTCTGACATAAAATAATAGCTTATATCTTTACCTTCATAATCAGCATTTATTTTAAAAATATACATTCCATTTACTTTAGGGGTAATAATATAATCATTTGAATATTTTATGGTCATATCTATGTATTTTTTTGTTTGATAATCAAATAATTCAACTGATTTAATCATGCCATCTAAATTTTCTATAGATAGTTTGTTTTCATAATACGAAGAAATGATATCATAATTAAAATCTTGAAAATCTATTTTATCTACACACTCACCGCTTTTATAACAAAAACTTCCTGTTTCTGCTTTAATTATTTTATCATTACTTCTAATATTAATAACGTGTTCTGCTGTAAGATATGTATTTATGTTGTCATAGATTGTTATTCCTAAGATTTTTATTTTAAAACCATCGTCATAGCCTTTTATAGAGTCTTGATTTATAATATGATATTTTGTAATACTATAAAGTAATGCCTTATATTCAGTTGAAGTACCATCTTTTAATTTTGTTGGAATCGGTATTAACATTAGTATTATTATAATTAGAATTAGAATTATTTTTTTCTTTTTCATTTTTACCTCATAATAAAACGTGCACGAATTACTTCTTGTATGGTAATTATATCATGATTTTTACTGATTTTAAAGTTTATCTTACCGATTATTTTGACGGTTATTCCATAAAAAAAGAAGCATTAAGCTCCTATTAATATTTTATTTAAATTTCTTTTGTAAAGGTCCCAGATATTTGCTTTCTTAATGCTTTCCATAACAGTTATTGGTAGGCTTTCTTTTTCTATTCCACCTTCTAATATTTGCATTTGGCCAATTATATCTCCAACTTTAACTGGGGCTTTTATTGGTTTTACTAATATGTTAAAACTGTATTTTTTATCGCCATTAATTTCTTCTAAGCTAGTAGCATCACTAATTAGTTTTAAATTAACATATTCTTTTTTACCATTTAATACTTTAACCTCACCTAGATTTTTGTCTTTTTCCATGATTACTTTTATTTTATAATTAGCAAAGCCATGATTCATAAGTTTAATAGTATCATTACTTCTATCTTCGGTTGTTGCTTCATTCATAACTACGCTTATTAAGCGCATACCATTTCTTTTTGCAGTTGCGGTAAGACAGTAACCGGCCTTCTTAGTAAAGCCTGTTTTTAGACCATCTAGACCATTATAGTATTTAATTAGTTTGTTGGTGTTTACCATCCAGGTTCTAGTTCCGTCTGGCTTATTTAGAAATTCTTCATAGATGCTTGTGTAGTTAAGAATTTCTTCATGTTTTAAGAGTTCTCTAGCCATAATGCTCATATCTCTTGCAGTTGTAAGATGGTTGTCATCATCTAGGCCGTGGACGTTTACAAAGTTAGTGTTTTTGCATCCCAGTTCTTTGGATTTTTCATTCATCATTTTAATAAAACCTTCGGTGCTTCCACCAATATGCTCAGCCATAGCAACAGCAGCATCATTTGCGCTGGCAATTGCAATACTTTTTAAAAGTTCTTTTACGCTTAACTGACTACCTGCTTCTAAGAATACTTGACTACCACCCATTGATGCAGCATTATTACTAATATTTACTTTCTCTTCTAAATTAATCTTTCCTGATTCTAGGGCTTCCATAATTAGTAACATTGTCATAACTTTTGTCATAGATGCTGGATGTAGTTTTTCATCAGCATTTGTTTCATTTAATACTTTGCCAGTTGATGCCTCGATTAAAATGCTTGACTTAGCACTTAGTTCTAGGTCTTCCGCACTTACCATAAGTGGCATCATTATTAGACAAATAAATAGAAATAACTTCTTCACATAATCACCTATTAAAAAGTATTCCAAAAAATAAAAAAAAGACTTAAAGTCTTAATTATTATTATAGTTATCTAAAAATGAGTGATATTCTCCATCTTTGGTGGAACCTAAAATACAGTTTAAGTTAACATTATCCATTGCTTTAAAGATATTATAATCAATATCTGGATTTAACTTTTTTAAGTCTTTAATTAGTCTTTTGATTTCGGTTCTTTTGCTTACGCTTTCTTTAGAATCTTTTTCAGTGAATGAACATGCACAGTTTAGAAATGTCAAATCATTACTACGTTTCCAGGCAAGAACTGCATCTTCTCGTACTAGGAATAGCGGTCTAATAAGTTCAAGGCCTTCATAGTTGTCACTTTTAAGTTTAGGCATCATTGTTTTGATTTCTGAACCATAAAACATAGATAGAAGTGTAGTTTCAATAACATCATCAAAATGATGACCTAAGGCGATTTTATTACAGCCAAGTTCCTTAGCTTTACTATATAAGTGTCCTCTTCTCATTCTAGCACAAAAGTAGCACGGGCTTTTTTTAAAGACTCCACTATCTACAACTTCAAAGATATTACTATTAAATATTTTTAAATCAACATTTAGTATTTTAGCATTTTCTTTAATCATTTCTAAGTTTTTAGGACTATAACCTGGATTCATACAAACATATTCAGCATCAAATTTAGTCTCGCCATGTTTTTTTAGTTCTTCAATGCATTTAGCAAGTAGGAATGAATCTTTACCACCACTAATACAAACCATTACTTTATCCCCATCTTTAATAAGTTCATACTCTTTTACGGCTTTTACAAATCTGCTCCATATTTCTTTACGATATTTTTTTATTATGGAGCGCTCTATTTCTTTATATTTTTCCATATTATACCTCGTAGTGGTAGTCTTCAATTTCTTCTATTGTATAGTCGTTTGGGGTAAAGTCTAGTGTATCTAAATCAAAGTAACCTAAAACGAAGTCGCTTGGAACAAATGATGCATCTTTGTCATCTTCGAAAATGTCGGTAGATCCTTTACTTAGTGGGGTTATAAAGTCATATCCCATACTTTTAGGTACTCTAATTAAGACCATTTCATCTCTTTCCATTGCACCAAAACCTTTTTCATCAGTTAAAAACTTTTCAGGCTCTGTTATCATGTCAGGTGTAATTTCAACCATTGTTGTATAGTATTCTTTTTCAGCCATAAGTAGGCCATTCTCTATTATACTTTCACCTACTCCGTGCCCTGTAATATGATAAAAATATTTATAATCATTAAAATCAAATAATTTATTAAATAAATCTTGCATAAAACCACCAATAAAATAATATCATAGTTTGAGCTTAAAAAAAAGAACTTAGTGTACGTAAGTTCCATGTAATTTAGCTAGTTCATCATCTGTTAAAGGATCTATTGTCCATTTGTTATCTGTCTTTGTTAAAGTAAAGTCAATTGTGTAAGTTACTCTATCTTTAGTGTTGTTATACGCTTTTATTTTGTACTCTAAACCTTTGGAAACACTATAGACTCCATTATCGTTAAATTCACCAGGATTGCTTGCTATATAACTAGTAGCATCTGCTTCTGTTTTATAATAATCGTATACTTCTATTTCAGCAGTTACTGTTGCTTTGTCTCCGTCTATTTTTTCATCTTTAATTTTGTATTTTAAATCTTTATACTGTCTTTCATATACTTTACGATATTCATCTTTGTAGTCATCTGCTGCATTAATACTATCTAGAAAATCGTCTAATTCTGTTTTTAAGTCAGTGCTGTTTGTTTGATACTTCATAAGAAGTGCTTCTACTTTACTTTTAGGACTATTTCCTAAACTACAACCTGTTATGACAAATAAAATTAATAAAACTAGTAAACCTTTAAATTTTTTCATACCTTCCTCTTTCTAGTGTTATTATGTAAAATAATCTTGAAATTATACATGTTTGTGATAAAATTATTTCAAGGTGAAAGAAATGAAGAAATTATTATCAGGTATTAAACCTACTGGAGAACTTACTCTAGGAAATTATATTGGAGCAATTAAGCAATTTGTTAAGATGCAAGAAGATTATGAAAGTTATATTTTTGTAGCAGATCTTCATGCTTTAACTGTTTATAATGATCCAGAAACATTAAGAAGAAGAACAAGAGATATTATTGCAGTATATCTTGCTTGCGGGCTAAACCCAGAACATACTACTTTATTTATGCAATCAGAAAATCTATATCATCCCCTTTTAGGATGGATTATGGCATGTAATAGTTACATGGGTGAAATGAGCAGAATGACTCAGTATAAGGAGAAAAGTAAAAATAAAAATGAAAGTGCTATTTCATGCGGACTATTTACCTATCCAGATTTAATGGCTGCGGATATTTTAATGTATGATGCTGATGTAGTTCCAGTTGGAATTGATCAAAAACAGCATGTAGAACTTGCTCGTAATATTGCTGAAAGATTTAATAATAAGTATGGTGATACTTTTGTAGTACCAGAAGCAATCATTACTAAGGAAGGTGCTAAGATATATGATTTACAAGTACCTACTAAGAAAATGAGTAAAACAGCAGATAATGATAAAGGATGCATCCTACTATTAGATGATGTAGATAAAGCGAGAAAAAAAATAATGAGTGCAGTAACTGATTCAGAAAGTATTGTTAAGTATGATCCAGAAAATAAACCAGGTATTTCAAACTTAATGACTATATATGGTAGTTTAACTAATAAGAGTTACGAGGAAATTGAAAAAGAATTTACTGAAGCAAATTATGGTACGTTTAAGAAAGCAGTTGCAGATGAGGTATGTAACTTACTTACTACTATTCAAACTAAATATAATGAAATAATTAATAGTAATTTAATTAACGAAGTTTTAGATAAGGGACTTGATAAAACAAATGAAGTTGCATCTAAAAAATTAAAACAAGTTTTAGATAAGATTGGAATTGGAAGAATGTAATGTTCTTCTTTTTTTTATGACAAAGAAAAAACTACATTAGTATGTAGTTTCAATTTCTTCATTATCGATATTGCCCATAATTGGTTCTAATATTGGATATAGTTTAGAATAAATATCTTCTAGTTCGTTATCAGTTATTTCCTCAAAACTCTTTGCTGTACTTAAATCAATGTTTGGAATACTAGCACTCTTGTCATATTTAACATTAGTGTTAATCGTAACATTGATAGTGCTTCCTCCGCTTGTTAATTTAATTGTAGTTTTATAGTCGCCACTTATTCTATCTTCTTTAATGTTTTGACGATTAATACTAAATTCGGCATTAATCATATCAGTGTTTATTTTTAAGTTTAAATTATCTTTACTATATGATCCACTAATAATAGTAGTTCCAGCACTAATTAAAGTAATATCACCAGAATCTTCACCTGTAATAGTAAGTACCATATCTTCAATAGTAAGTTCTTGTTTTACTAACTTATTTTTATTTAGATAGATATCATAAGAGATAACTACTTCATCACTATAACTATCCATTTCTTCTTTAAGATTATCAATATCTTCTTTTAAACCAGATTTAACTTCATCTAGACTAGTATCATCATCAGTAAATAAACCTAAAATTTTATCATTATTTTTAATCTCTTCATAGAACTTTAACACTAGAGTAGCACCATCTTTACCAGTTAAAGAAATACTAATCTTATCATTATTACTATCTTTAGTTAAAGTAAACTTATCATCAGTAAAGTATTCATTTACAACTTTAACTATACTTTTCTTAAGTTCTTTAAAAGCATCTACATAATCAGTACTATCTGATTCCATATTCATATAATAGTACTTATCAAATACATCATTTAGTTTAACATAGGCTTTATTATCTTTAAGATATACATTACCTTTTAGGGAATCACTTCCATCTCCTAAAGATATTTCAGTATACTGCTCATTATCTTTATGAATATTATTAATGTTTAGTTTACCACTAATAACCTCTTCATTATCAGCACTTATCTTAAAATCATTAGTAGTGTTTACTGAATAACCACCATCAAATAACTCTTCTAAATCTTCTATATTATTCTTCTCTAAATAATTACTCATCACCTTAACAAATTTAGCTTTAGGTGTAATACTCTTCTTACCATATATAAAACCTAAAACCCCAACACCAATAGCAAGCAATACAATTATAACAATTATTAATACATTATTTTTCTTTTTACTTTCCATAAATACTCCTTAATTTATATATTTAGCTGTCAAACCATTTTTATAGGTCTTTAATACTATCTATTTGTTTTAATAGTTTAAGTATTTTATTTCTAAATTTAATATCTTTTATTTTACTATATTCATCTAATAAGAATAGATTATAGTAATAGATTAAAGCATCTATATTATAATTAGATATACTTTTATAGCCGTTTAAGAAGGCTTCAATATCTAGTAAGTTATCCATAAATAGCATTTTAGGTTTTAGGGCTAGAGCAAAGGCAATATCTTTTTCTTTGATACCAATACCTGCATATTCAAAATCAATTATTCCAGATACTTTCTTTCCTTGCCATAAGACATTGCCGAAGTGATAGTCACCATGAACAAATGATATAGTACCTTTTACTTCTTCTTTTTTGAAGTTGTTTATTTTAGAGTCGTCAATTATATTTATATTTCTTTCTTTTGCTTCTAGCATATTGGATATTGGTATGTTATGAATAAGAGCTAAGCTTTTACCATATTCGAATAAATAGTTATATCTATAGTAAAAATTTTTTCTTATGATGTAATTTAAGTTATCCCCTTTTATTTTTTCACACACATAATAATTTTTATTGTTGATTTTACCTACTTCGTATATTTTAGGTACTTTAAATGGTAAGTCCATTTCATTTAATTTGGTTAGAATATCTATTTCTTTAGTGATATCGTTTTTATTAAATTTTTGAACTTTGATGATTACAGGTACTTTTTTATTTTCATAAAGAGCACTTGCTTCGATTGTTTCACTTTTAGAAAAGTAATATTTATTAACCTTTAATAGTTCTATGTTTTTAAAATGTATCTTTCTCATAATAATACTATAACATTATTATAATGTTTTTGAAAGAGTATTAATGCCTTCATTTATTAATTTTGTTGGTTCTTTTTCTAGTTTCTTTTTAAGGTCAGGTACAAAGTTGCTGCTTTGACATGTTTTTTTGATCCAGTTATTTAGGGCTTTTAGTTTTTCTTTATTTGCGCCTTCTTCTAATATTTGATAGTAGATTACTTTTGCAATTATGAAGTTTAACATGTTGCGGTTTAATTCATTTGGTCTTTTAACGCCAATTTGGTATTTGTCAATATCACACATTTTTAAAAATTCTAAATCGTATAAGAAACTGCCACGGTTTATTTCACGAGCAACTACGCCGGCTTTATTTAGTTCTTCAAAGTCTTGTTCTAAATCAAGGATGGCATCTAAAAAGTCTCCATAATAGAAGTCTCCTGGTGAGATGTTAAGTGCTCCAGTTTCTTTGCTGTAATCATGAACAAAAGGCATTGTGTATGCGGCAAATTCATCATCTTCGGTGTAAAATGCATCCTCTGGCATAATGATTCTTTTAGTTTTAACATCTTTTAATGTTTCGAATTTTTCTAGAGTCATTAATCCTTTTTCTTCTCTAATTTTAGGAGTGTATTTTAAGTATTTGATTGCTTTACCATTAAAATGAAAAACATACCCATCATGACCTGCTCCAATACTTGGTAAGTCAAATATATTGGGTATTGTTAACATTTTAGATGGCTCACTTATTATTCCTACTTTAATATAAGCCATATTTATCCCCCACTTATGTGTGTTATTTTATCATATTTGGGCTTGTTTATCAATGTTCTTTTCTTTTAGTTTGATGTGTTTTACCATAAACTCTAAGATTTCTTCGCTTGTACAGTAGTCTTTCATTGAACTATAAGAACTAATTATGAATTTACGATATTTTTTGATTAGTTCTTTTCTTAACTTAAAGTCCATTGTTTGATATTCTTCGATTATGTAATAACAAATAACGTCTAAAACTATCTTGTCATAGTCGATTTTGGTTTCTACACCATAATATCTTAAATCTAAGTTATAAAAAGGAAGATTTAAGGGATTATCTTTTGCATAATCAACTGCTGGGCTAATTACTCCTTCCCCATAGTTTGCTACCATGAGGGCTTTAAAATTAAGCCCACCTTTAATATAGAAACTTTTTCCTTTGAAGTGTATTGGTAAATATAGTTTTTTAGTTTTTGTCCAGTCTATATCTGTAATAAGGTTCATTTCATCTGCTGTAAATGATAGGTCTTCACTAGATATTAATCTTATATAGCCTTCATCTCTACCCATTATATTATCATCTTCGATTAGTTCGATTGGACTTAGAAATGTACCTAGAAATTTAAAACTTTCACCTAATTTAAAGTCACTACTTAAAAAGTTATGCCAAATTCTATTTACGATTAGTCTAATATTTTCTTCGGTTAAGTTATCGAAATTTGCTAGTTCTTCACTTGTTAATTCATGCATGTAATAATTTAAAATATCTGTTTTTATATTCATTATATCAACCCTTACTATAAATATAGTTTATCATTTTTAGAACATATTATCTAGTGTTTTTGGTACCTTATCTTCTTTTACTGCATTTATTATTTTGTTTTCTAGATTTTTATCTACTTTTTTACCAGTCATTATACTTAACTCACTTATAACGTGTCTTAGAGTTTTTTCGTCTTTTAGACCATTATCGTTAACCATTTGAGCTAAGGAAATAATATCCCCTTTTTTTACTTTAGTTTTCTTTTCAACTTTTTTGAATAATTCATCATTCACATAAATCACCTAGTATAATTTATGCAAGAAAAAAGAAGTTACGCACCTTTTGTTCCAGTAACTTCTATATGAACTTTGATGTTTGCTCCCATATCTGCTGATTGATCGGTATTTGTATCTTTATAAAATAGTTTTAATGTATAAGTATGAACTTTACTACTAGCATTTTTAAATGAGCCAGTACCTAGTGTTATAGATGTACCTGTAATGTTTGTCTCTAGAATATTTCCAATAATAGTTCCGTTACTTCCGGTGTTTTCACCAGTTAAAGTGTAACTTATTGGGCTTTTAAATGTATTATTATCTACAACTAGTTTAACTTCATATGGCATGTTAATTTCTTTTGTCGTGTTAGTTCCGGTTACTGTAAATACTTTAGTTGCAAATGCTTCATCATTTGGAAGAAGTTTATTGGCAGTTATTTTATTACCACCATCATAGACTATTTTCATAACTCCAGCATTACTTGTAATACTTGTATTATCTTCTCCAGCACTCATACCGCTTGTAAAGAAGGCATATGATATGCTTATACCAAGTACAACAACTATAAGTATACCAATTATATAAAATAATATCTTGTTACGTTTATTCATACTCTCACCTACTATAATAATACAAAATAATTATTTAAAAAGCAAGGCATTATTTTTTACATATGGATATCCAATTGTATTTTATATTTAAAAAGTTTGCAAATGATTGCAAACTTTTTATAATTTTAGTGTTTTTTTGCAGTTGCTATTTGCTCATATCACTGATATCTAGTTTTGTCTCTAGTTTTACTTCATCACCTTTTTTAGGAGTAAACTCGATAGCAAAATATAATCCATCTTTAAGAGCATTTATGTTATCTTTAGAAAAATAATGTTCATTAGATACTGATTCAATTACATTAAATGATGTGCCGCCTTCTAGTAGTTTTGTTAAAGATAAGGCTTCCTCATCTTCACCACTTATTACAGATATTGGTGAAAGTTTTCCATCTACTTTGACATAATAACCAATTTTATATTTTGTTACCATGATATCTTTTTCGTAGATGAAATCAACATCACTACCTTCAAATATTGCTAGAGAATCGTTTATGACTGTTACACCATTTAAGATTCTTACATAATCATTTGAACCGTTAAACATATAAGTTTTTGTGGCGTGCATTAGATGATTAATAAACATAAGCAAACCAGCAATTACTAAGATTAATACTATTAGTAGTGGTTGCCATGAGTTAAAGAAATTCTTTAAAAATTTCAATAATTTGTTTTCTTGTTTAGTTTCTTGTTCTTTATTATCCTGCTTTTTCTTTGCCATATAAACCTCCTAAAGTTACTTCTAACATACTAGCACTATCTAATATGGTGCCTTCTGGTATGCTTTGAGCAGTGACTTTTCCATAGTCATTCATAGTATAAGATAAATTTATTAAATTTGCAAATGTTCTAACATCACTACTATTCCATCCTATAATGTTTGGCATGACGATTTCGCTGTAATCGGTTACTAAGAAAATTTTATTTCCGCTTAAAATATTTTCACCTTTTTTAGGATACTGGTTAACTATTTTTTCACCATTTCCAATAACTACTACGTTAAGTCCTAAATTAGTTAGTTGATCTTTACTAGTAGTTATATCTTTGTTTATGTAACTAGTTAGATTAATAATTTTTGATAGGTCCTTATCTGTGTCTCTAGTATCTAAATTTTTGTATTTAGCAATTGATTCAACAACAGATTTAACCATACTTGCAAAACCACTAGCGCCGCCCATATATTTTTTGGCACTTACATAAATAACATACTCTGGATTATCTTTAGGAAACATTCCTGCAAAAGAACGAATGTTGTTGTAGTTACCACTAGAGTATTTACCATTTGCTAGGGCATATTGGGCAGTACCAGTTTTACCAATTAGTCTTACAGAGTCAGTTGCATATCTTTTACCTGTTGCTATTGGGTCATTGGTATTAACCGTTATGTCCATAAGTTCAATCATTTTGTTTACTGTGCTTGAACTTACTGCTCTACCTACGTCAGTTCTTTTACCTTCATAGGTTGTTTTACCGGTGTTGGTATCAACTATCTTTTCTATAATATATGGTTTTAGAACTACTCCACCATTTGCAAGACTTGTTAGGGCCTGAATGTTTTGGATTGGTGTTGTTGTCATACCTTGACCATAAGAGATACTTGCAAGTTCAGATTCATATATAGCTTCTACTTGACCATTATATTCGTTTGGTAGTTCAATTCCAGTTTTTGTGCCAAAGCCAAACTTTTCATAATAATTTAATAGTTTTTCTTTACCTAGAGCTTGCGCTAGATTAACTGCAGCAACATTTGATGAGTAAGTAAAACCTGTATCATATGTTATTTTGCCCCATCCAGTAGTATTCCAGTCACTGATTTTATAGTCATCAACGATAATATTACCAGAAGTGTATTCTTCATCGCCTTTATAAATACCTTCTTCTATAGCAGCCATAAATGAGTATATTTTCATGGTACTTCCTGGTTCGTAGGTATAACTTGTAAGCTGACTATTATAGTTTGTAATATTTAAGGTGTTTGGATTAAATGACGGGATAGTTGCTGAACCGACAATAGCACCTGTTTTAGCATCGGCGACAGTTATTGAAGCCCACTCTGCTCCATCTTTTTCTACGGTTGCCATGGCATTTTCTAAATACATTTGAATGTTACTATCAAGTGTAAGATAAATATCTACTCCTGATTTAGCCTTTTCTTCATATGTTGGCGTGTTTGCAATTCGATAACCGTAAGCATCTTTTTGATAAGTTATTTTGCCATTAGTTCCTTTTAGACTGCTATTATACTTACCTTCAATTCCCATCTCACCTTCAATTTCATCATTATCATTTTTTTTAGCATAGCCAATAATATAGGAAGCAAAGTCTCCATATGGATAGTCTCTTTTACTACTTTTTATGAAGTCAATTCCTGGTAAGTCTAAGGCTTCAATTTCTTGTTTAACTAGTTCAGTGATACCTCTTCCGCCAGGACCTAGTTCAACTTGATAAGCATCTCTGTTTAGTAATGCTAAGATGGATTCTTTAGTCATGTTGATGAGAGGACTTAGAAGTTCTGCGGTTTTTTCTTTATCTACTACGTGATATGGTTTATCTGGGTCGGTTGTTCTACTTGATGATAAGTAAGCAATAACTGTGTAACTTCTAACGTCTTGTGCTAGAACTTCACCCATATTATCATAGATAGTTCCACGGTTTGCGGTTATTGTTTTGGTAGCAGTTGTTCTTGATAATGCGAATTTTTTTAGGTTTACACCATCAACTGTTGGACTTACTGCCACATAAAAAAGTTTGCCTATTATTAAAGCAAATAAAAGGATAACCACAATTAAAGAACATGTTTGAAACAATCTATTATATTTTCCTTTAACCATGATTACCACAACCTATTTAACTACAATTATATTATCATTATTATAATCTAATCCATGTTCTTTTGCAACGTCTTGAATATTAGAAAGACTGGCTAGTTCGTTTATCTTCATTGCAACACTTTCATTAATGCTTTCTTGTTTTTCAACTTTTCTTTTGATGCGCTCAAGTTCAATGTTACTTTCTGATAAAGTACTTTTAGAATAAACAACTAAAACTGGGGTGAATACAACTAGTAATGCAATTACCATTATCATTAGTCTATCGACGCCACATAATTTTACCCTTTTTCTTGTCTTTTTCATTATAACCTCTCTATTATTCTTAATTTAGCACTTCTTGATCTGCTATTTTCTGCAAGTTCTTCTTTGCTCGGAAGAATTGGCTTTTTATTTATTAATTTAATAAGTGGTTTATACTCTTCTGGAATGACTGGTAGTCCTTTAACCAGTGGTGATATTTCACTTAAACTTTTAAATGTTTGTTTAACAATTCTATCTTCTAATGAGTGGAATGTTATTACGCATATGCGACCACCTTTGTTTAAAAGGTTTACTGCATCTTTTAGGCTAGACTCTAGAATGTTAAGTTCATCATTTACTTCTATTCTAATTGCTTGAAAGATTTGTCTTTCTGGATGTTTTGTTACGAAGTATTTTTTTGCCACGCTTTCTTCAATAATTTTAACAAGTTCCATTGTTGTCTCTATTGGTTTATTTTCTCTAGAACTTACAATGTTTTTAGCAATTGGTCTAGAAAAATCTTCTTCGCCATATTCCCTAAAAATGCGTGTTAATTCATCTAAGGAGTAGTTATTTACAACATCTTTAGCGGTAAGTTTACCATTTTTATCCATACGCATATCTAATGCTGCGTCGCTCATGAATGAGAAACCACGTTCTTTTTCATCAATCTGCGGACTAGATAATCCTAAATCAAAGACAAAGCCGTCTACTCCGTTTATGTTTTCACTTAATAAATGTTCTTTCAAATCTTTGAAATTACTATAAAATATTTTAAAATTATCCCCAATTTGTGATAGTTCTTTGGTGCTGTAACTTATTGCATCAGTATCTTGATCAAAGGCGAAAAGAAAGCCCCTTTTTATTCTTTTCAAGATTTCTTTAGAATCGCCAGCATAACCAAGAGTAGCATCAACATAGATTCCATCAGGCTTAATGTTTAATCCTTCAATAAGTTCATTTTTAAGTACACTATAATGTTTCATAACCATCCGCCTTAAATAAATTTTCTGCCATGTCTGCAACAGCTACTTCATTGTCAGTGAAAAACTTCTCCCAAGATTCACTAGACCATATTTCTAATCGATCATTAGCGCCGATTATAACGCATTCTTTAGTTAAACCGGCGTAACGAACGAGTGGGGAGGTAATGTTTATTCGGCCCTGACGGTCGAACTCGCATTCTACAGCACCAGATAAGAAGAAACGTGTAAAGTTACGGGCATCTTTATTAGTAAATGGTAAGGTCTTTAATTTATATACTATCTTTGACCACTCTTCTAAAGAGTAGACAAATAAGCAGTTTTCAAGACCACGAGTTACAACAAATTTTTCACCTAATTCATAGCGAAACTTACTTGGAATAATAAGTCTGCCTTTGTCATCAATGTTGTGATGAAACTCTCCCATTAGCATATAAAGTCCCCCACTTTCTTCCACATCATGCCACTGTCTACCATAATATTACAATAATACTATAAAACTTGCAATAGCAAAATTTTAAGAAAATAAAAAAATGCGTTTGTTTACACATTTTTCGTAAATTATTCTTTGCTTAATGTTTTGCCACCTTCAAGAGATTTTAATTTTGCTCTCATGCTAATTATTAGTTCTCCTAAAGTTTCGCCTTCGGCTCCACCCTCTATTAGAATTTCTTTGACAAGATCAAGTATTTCTGGATCCCCACCTTCAAGTTCATATCCACGTAATAGATAATCTGTAAGAGTTAAAGCGGCATCAAATTTAGCATTTTTTTCTTCATCCTGGTCAAGTTCTTCCTTGACTTCTAAACTCTTTTTAATTTTTATGTTAATTGTATTTTGGTAGTTTTCGATTCTCCTAACTAGTTTTGTACCTCTACTTGATATTGCTAGAACGTAATCGTTGGTTTCTTGGTGCGCATAATCAGCACCGATTAGTAATCTGTACTCGATTAGTTCTAAAAAGATTGCAAAAAATGGACTACCTAAAAGAAATAAGATAATGTTTAGCACGGTGCCTATTTTAAATCCAAGTTTAAAGGTTTTGTAAGTTTGATTTCCTGTTTTAGACATGTATTCAACAGTATCAGCGACTTCATTTATTCCTTCACAAGTATCATTTAACTTGCAATTCATGCTTAATAATTCTTCTTTTGTAAAAGTTTTTCCGGCATATAAATTTTCACTTACTGAATCTATTTCTTTTTCTATTTCATCGCAACTTCTGTCTAAAATGTGTAGCATATTTTTTTTACTTATAAATATTTTTTTCATAATATCCCCATAAAATTGTTCGTATATTATAACTCGTAAGTGTATTTATGTCAAATAAAAAGTCAGCAATACATTGACTTAAAACAGTATTATATTCTTTACACTTTTCTTCTAATAGTTTAAAATATCAGCATCTATTTATGACATTTTGCGGTAGTAATCATTTTATATATTTTTCATATAATGTATTTGATTTTAAATAAATATTAGTTTTATTGGAATTTAACCATCTTAACTGATGATTCTAGTTCTTTGAGCGAGATTTATAATGATTGTTCTTATCAATTGTTCCTGTTTTCATGATAATGGGTTAATTAACTTAGTTTAAATGTTTTTCTAAGGCTACGTACTTATTCATTTTACTTCTTTTTAGTTCGACTAGTTCTTCAATACTTGCATTAGGATAGTTTTCATCTTTTAAAAGCTCCTTAACAATACTTTTTACTAGGGTATTCTCAATATTAATACTGCTGCCATCAAGTAAAAGTCTAACACATTCTAATGCTTTTTCGTAAGCATCATTAAAATTTATTCCAAATACTTCACTGTCATCAATTTCTTTGCTTCTCATTTTCATTCTATTTGAAGCATTTTTTTGGTATCTATGGATGCGATAGTTTTGAAGTCCAGTACTATCCTTGATTGCTTCTAAATCAGTTATGGTTGTGTTTCCTATGCTTTTTATTATTATACCAAGTTCAGCGGATAATAATATAATTGCTAAGCCAAAATTTATAAAACTACTACCTAACACTAATAAGGTAAGTACTGCGTATGCAAGGTATGATTTATGAGATTGTTTTATGGTCTTAGTTATATCATTGTTAAGGTTTTCTTTTAAGTGTTCATTTTCTCTAAGAAGTTCATTTAGATTATTACTTATACTAGTAAGTTCACTATTTTGTACATCTAAACTATATAATTTTTTATAAATCTCTTCTAAGTTTGAATCGATTTTCTTAAGTTTTTTTTCATGTGTCTTTGCAATATTTTCCTTCTTCATAATTCATCTCCTTTTGTTTATTATTCTGTAAATGCCTTTTTAAGTACCATTTCTTTGCTTCTTTTTTCTTTTGCTAGTTCTAATAGTTCGGTAATACTTGCGTTTGGATGGTCTTCATCTTTTAAAAGTTCTTTTACAATCATTTCAATATATGGCGATTCAAGATCTGGTTCAGCACCTTCAAGTAACATTTCAACATATCTAACTGATAAGTCAAAAAGCATTTCAAGTTCTTCGCCCACCCACACATCATTATTTATATTTTTACTGGTACTTTTTACTTTTTCAATGATTCCATTTTTGTAACTAGTTATTCTGCTTTTCTGTCCATAAAGTTCTAAAAGTAGTTCATTAAGTTCTTCTACTTCGGTGCATCCTTTATATTTATATACAGAGACAACACTTAATGCAGTAAGTACTAGTCCAATTGGCAAATTGATAAAACATATTCCAATACTTATTAATGATAGTATTGTACGGATTAAAATATTTCGTGATGCTCCTTTATTATAACTTTCAATCATGTTTATAACTTCATATAATAAGTTTTCGTTATCTTTCATCTTTTCATTTAAAGATAGGCTTAACTTTCCAAGTTCCTTTAAAGATAGGTTCTTACCATATAGTTCATAACTTATATCATTTAATTTTCTTTCACTTTCTTCATAACTCTTTGTTAGTGACTTATATTCTTTTTTCATAATTTTCTTCCTTTTAATTAGTTTTAAATTTTTTTAGTAATGGTGGGGTGTCTAATTGTTGGCGTCTAATATTAACCAGCTCTGGGATGGTCGCATTTGGGTAATTATCATCTTTAAGTAGTTCTAAGACTACCGCTTTTAATAGAGGAGACTCAATCTTAATATCTTTGCCACTTAGAAGCCCTTCAACACAGTTTACTGCATTATCAAAAATAGCTTCTAGTTCTCTACCAGACCATTCTTTTTCGTCTATTACTTTTTTGCTATGAAAAGTTTTTGTTTCAATTTCTTTTTTTAATCTAGTAATTTTTATCTTTTGTTCATATTCTTGCGTTTTCATCTTTTGCAAACTCTTATAATCTACGTCAAATAAATTCTTGCCTAATATTCCTGCATTAATTAGTAAAAATAATACTGCTAGTGGCCTATTTATAAGACACATTATAAAGATTATGAGTCCAATAATATTTCCAGCAATAAATCTTTTAACAGTTTCTTTTTCATTTTTATCTAGTTCTTCATCAATTTTGTCATTAATTCTTTGATTTTCACTAATAGCTTTGTTTAATTCCATTTTTAAACTTCCAAGTTCATTTAGAGGAATATTATTTTCAGAAAGCTTTAAGCCAACATTATCTACTAATTTATTATTATCATCTAGTTCTGCACTTAATTTTTTTATAGTTTTTTTCATTATAAACCTCCCTTTTTTACCAAGCAAAAATTATTCTAACACACGACTTTTTTTCAGTCAAACGAATGAACGGTAATGAACTTAAAATGTGTCAAATAAGTATCAAAAAAAGGACTAATTTGTCCTTTATTCAGTAATATCACTAAATTGTGAATTATATAAATCTGCATAAAAACCATTTTGTTTTAGTAACTCATTGTGATTTCCTTGCTCAATAATGTTACCATCTTTCATAACTAGTATAAGATCGGCGTTTTTGATTGTTGAAAGTCTATGAGCAATAATAAATGATGTTCTTCCTTTAGTAAGTTTATCCATTGCTTTTTGAACTAGTTCTTCTGTTCTTGTATCAACGTTACTAGTTGCTTCATCAAGAATTAAGAATGGTGCATCTTTAATCATACCTCTAGCAATTGTAAGAAGTTGTCTTTGACCAGCAGAGATATTTTCACTATCTCCTACTTCATAATCTAAGCCTTTTGGAAGACTTTTAACGTAGTGCTCAGCACCAACAACTTTTAGAGCATTCCATATTTCTTCATCAGTGGCATTATTATTATACTTAATGTTATCACGGATGCTTCCATTAAATAGCCATGTGTCTTGCAAGATCATAATAAATAAGTCATGGATATTTTCTCTTTTTAAGTCCTTAATGCTTACTCCATCAATTGTAATATCTCCATCATTAATTTCGTAGAACTTTTCAAGTAAATTAACCATTGTCGTTTTACCAGCACCAGTTGGGCCAACAATTGCAATTTTTTCTCCTGGCTTAACTTTAGCACTAAAGTCTTTGATAATAAGTTTCTCTTTATCGTAGCCAAATTTAACGTGTTTAAATTCGATATTTCCTTTAACTTTTTTAGGATTAAGTTTTCCTTTAAGTTTAGATTCGTCAGTCATTTCCTTTTCTTCTAGGAACTCAAAAACTCTTTCACTTGCAGCAGTTACTGATTGCATACTATTTAAACTTTGTGCTATTTGACTAAGTGGGTTTGCAAATAGTCTTACATACATAATAAATGCTACTATAACACCAAATGATATTGTGCCTTTCATAGTAAGAAGGGCTCCAACAACACATACTGCTACATAACCAAAGTTACCAATAAATCCCATTATTGATGGCATCATACCACCTAAAAATTCACTTTTTAAGTTGCATGTGTAAACGTTTTCGTTAAGTTTTGCAAATTTATCCCAAGCATTCTTTTCGCCATTATATGCTTTTACTAATGTTTGTGATGAATAGATTTCTTCTATATGACCATTAAGCTTACCTAACTCTTCTTGTCTCATTACAAAGTATTTTTGAGCTTTACTAAGAATTATCATCATTAAGACTAATCCAATAATAGATGAGAAAATACTTGTTAAAGCCATAATCCAGTTCGTTTTAAACATCATAATTAAACAACCAACTAAAAGGGTAATTGCACTTACAAACGTGCCTAAACTGTTATTTAAGTTTTGACTTACTGTGTCTATATCATTAGTAACTCTTGATAGAATGTCACCACTAGTATGAGTATCAAAATATTTAAGAGGCAATTTATTAATCTTATGACTTATTTTTTCTCTAAGTTCTTTAGCAAACTTGTTAGTAGCATCTACCATTAAATACTTTTCTAGATAATCAAATATTGCACTAAGAACGTATATAATAATGAGAGCAAACATGATCTCTTTAACTTTATCTATATCTATTCCAGTAATAATTCCAGCAATAATTGTATTGATTAACTTTTCTAATCTTTTAGGGCTTATGATAGCTAAGACACTACTGAATGCACTAAAGATTAGAGCAAATATTATTCTGAATTTGTATTTGTTTAAGTAATGCATTAATTTTTTTACTGCAAGATTAAAATTGTTGGGTTTATCATTAGGATTTCCTCCACCATGTTTAGGCATTTTCTAACTCCTCCTTTGATAACTGAGAATAAGCAATTTCTTTGTAGACTTCACAACTCTTTAATAGTTCTTTATGAGTACCCATTCCCACACATTTACCATTATCTAAGACTACTATTAAATCAGCATCTTTAATGGTACCTATTCTTTGAGCAACTATTAAACTAGTAACATCACTGGTATTTTCTTTTAAAGCTTTTCTTAAAATATAATCTGTCTTATAGTCAAGTGCACTAAATGAATCGTCAAATATATAAAATTCTGGTTTTCTAGCTATTGCTCTTGCAATGGATATTCTTTGTTTTTGACCACCTGATACGTTAGTTCCACCACTAGCAATATGTGAGTTGTATTCTTTTTCCATCTTTGTGATAAAGTCATCAGCTTGAGCTATTTTAGATGCTTCAATTCCCATTTCCTTAGTAAGTTTTTTACCTGCGTCACCATATAAAATATTATTCATGATGCTATCGTTAAAGATAACCGCCTTTTGAGGAACGTAACCTATCTTTTCATGAAGTGTTTTAAGGTTATAATCCTTAACGTTAATATCGTCAATTAGGATTTCACCACTAGTAACATCATAAAATCTAGGTACTAAATTAATAAGAGTAGATTTACCACTACCTGTTGAGCCAATGAATGCTACTGTATCACCTTTTTTGGCTTTAAAGCTAATATCTTCTAGCATATATTCTTCACTATCGGGATATTTAAATGATACATGTTTAAATTCAATTTTGCCCTTAACATCATTATGTTTAGTAACATTTCCATCTAAAATGGAACTATCAGTATCTAATACTTCATTAATTCTATTTGCTGATACCTCTGCTCTAGGGTACAAAATAAAGATAAAGGCTAACATTAAGAATGATGAAATAACCTGCATTGCATAACTAGAAAATACTACCATGTTACTAAAGACAGTCATTTTATCCATCATACTTGCTTCGTTAATTAGATAAGCACCAATTATATAAATTGATAATGATACGCCTTGCATAATAAGGTAGATTCCTGGGTTTAATATTCCCATCATTTTTTGGTTAAACATTTGAAGTTTAGTTAAATCATTATTGCCTTTAGCAAACTTATTTTCACTGTAAGTTTCGGCATTAAATGCACGAATTACACGAATACCTTTAAGTTGTTCTCTAGTAAGTTCGTTAATATTATCAATAAGTTTTTGAACTTTTTTAAAGTTAGGGAATACTAATATTAATAATAAACCAATTATTAGAAGTAGAATAACTACACCAATACCTGTAGCAATACTCCACTCTTTACCTTTATTTAATATTTTAAAGATTGCCCATACTGCAGTAATTGGAGCTTTAATAAGCATTTGAAGGCCAACACCTAAAAACATCTCAACATTGGTAATGTCATTTGTAGTTCTTGTAATTAAACTACTAGCTTTAAATTTTTTCATTTCATTTAAACTAAAATCAAGTGTCTTATTAAATAATTTACCACGAACATTTTTAGAAAATGAAGATGAAACATATGCAGCAAAGTAACCTACTATAATTGCTGCAATAAGTGAGAGACCGGCACAAAGAAGCATATAACCACCTTGTGTTAAAATCTCACTCATCTTGCTTCCTTCAGTTTGAACTAATCTGGTAATTGCTGACATATAATCAGGAATTTTTAAATCAAGCCAAACCTGGAACACAATAAAAAGTACACATAAAAATATACAAAAAATATCTTTTTTATTTAGATTTTTAAATAACTTAAACATATTAATCCTTTCTATTTATATTATCTCGCATCTTTAAGATAACTTTATAAAATGTTTCTAATTCTTCTTTAGAAATATCTTTTTTAAGAACAGTTTCTAGTTTTTTAAATAAGGTTTCTTTCTCTTTAAAGAACTTCTTAGCATCATCACTTAATATAACAATTTTACCTCTAGCATCGTTAGGGTCACACACTCTTATTATAACATTATTTTTTTCCATAGTCTTTAAAATACCAGAGATTGTTGCTCGGCGTAAGTTAAATACTTCTTCTAAGTCTCTTTGATAAATAGTCTTTCCATCATGTTTTAGAATATACTTAATGATTTGCATTTGAGCGATACTTGGCTTACTAAACATTTCATCATGCGAAGTCTCACTCATTATCTTACGCACAATCCCCTTTTCAAGTTCTTTAATAGAATTAAAAATATTCTTATCATCCATAAATATCACCTTAAGATACTAGTAAATTTTATCACAACATTTTAATTTGTCAATAGCCTTACAAAATATATTTAAAAACTCGGGTAGCCGTATGCAAGAACTACCCGAGGATAATATTTTTAAAACTAATTTGCAACCTTACTTCCGGACACTTTTTTAAATATATTAAAAGAACACTTTTTATCGTCTGTACTCTTTCACCTTTCTAAATTGATAAAACAACTTCTTTTTGATATTATTAATTTACCATAAAAAACTAGCAAAGGAAGTCGTTCTATGAATAAATTATATAATAAAGAAATGGATATTGCAATCGGTTTGAATGATTTTTTTAGTCAAATTAGTTTTAAATTTTCTAAACCTCAATTAAAGGTTTTACCGCATTTAATTATGGTTGCTATTAATGTCGAAAATATTACAAATTTAGATTTAGCAAAGAATTATATTGACGATTCTCTTTTAACAAATCATTCTTCTATTGAAAAGAAAATATGGAGGTTTCTCAATAATCAAAAATTTGATGGTATCAAATTCTTTAAAGCTGTAGTTAAGAAAATTATCAAAAAAATTGGGGCTTTAAAGCACAATAAACTAGTTGTTATTTTAGATCACATGTATACTAATGACGACTTTGTTACTTTAATGTTTACTTTGAAAATCGGTAAACAATCTATTCCTATTCACTTTATTAATGACAAAGACAAAAGAAGCGGTCATTATGACATTAAAGATGATGATAAAAAATTTTTATTTTCTCAAAAAGTAACATTAAAGCAATTGATTATGTTATTGATCTTTTATCATGTATCAATGCACCTATCACCTTTCTTGGTGACAGGCGGTTTTGTAATTTTGCTCTCATGAGTCATATTCATAAAAAAGGTCATTTTTTCTGTATCAGAGCTAAAGTTAATTCTGATTTAAAAGTTCTAATCTATGATAAAAAAGAAAAACATTACATTTACAAAAAATTTTCAGAATTAACTGTCCAAGAATATCATGCTTTATGTTATAAAAATATTTCAGTTGGCAAACATCATTTTAAATGCAATTTATCAATTGGCAGAGGTAATCAAATCGATGATCCATGGTTTATTTTATCTAATATTGAACCTAATCAAGCAATCCGTGAATATTCACATCGTTTTGGTGGTATTGAAATGTTTTTTAAATCTCAAAAATCCAATGGTTTCAATTTAAAAAAAACTAGAACTAGAAACCTTCATACTTTTGAAAATTTATACAGCATTATTTGTTTTGCTGGGCTTTGACTTAGTATTCTTGCAATTGACTATACTAAAAATTATGCTCATGTTAAAAATTATCTTAATATTAGATATATTAAAAATAACAAAAATGGTAAGCCTATTCGCATATTATCTATATTTAATTTAGGTCTTACTATCTTTCGAAGATGTTTCAATTCTTATATAAACTATAAAATCAAGACGAACATGCAGCTCTACCTATGACTTATACAAAATTTTAGTTTTACTTTTTATGTTAAATTATCATTTAACACTTTTTGTCATGAAAAAAACTGCAATAAAATTTCATTTTTGAAAAATATTGCAGTTTTTTATATTCAAATTTATCAAAACCAGCCCAAATTAATATATCAATAAGTTATACGCTCACAAACCCTTTATTTATCTAGGCTTAATCAAAAATGTCCGGTATTAAGTACTTATTATGAATGGGCTATCACTGGTACCATTTCCGGTTACGTTGGTCGTCGACTTAAGAGAAATTGAAGGACGAACGCCGCCAGAGTTGCTCACGCCGCTGTAGTCGAAGCGGCCATTGCTGCCGCCAACGTACCAAACGTTAGCGCCGACACCATTGAAGCTGCTAGGAGACAAGGACCACCAATAAGTATCCGTAGCATTTTCTTGTAAATATGTTGTAGAATTTTGTAATCCATAAGCATATCCTGCTAATGCTAACTCATCTGCTGTTATTAAGCCTACTTTTGAATTTATTTTACTTAATTCACCATTACATTTTAAACTTGGACCCGTACCACCAGCACTACCACTAGTACCTACTAATCTCTGTGCAGCACCATAATATGTTACATTTTTAGCATATCCTAAACCATTTGGTGTCATTCTCCATGGATCATAACTTGTATCTGTTACATTTGTTTTATCATTACACCATACAGTATCAGCTATTACTTTTTCATAATTTTTAAGATTATTCTTTTCATACCAAGCCTCTAAATTAGTTAGTATTGTACTTTTATTTGTATTTGCATGAGTAAGAGCATAGTCACCAGCACCAACAGTTCCATACTTAAATCCTACATATGCATTATCATTATAGTTTGTATTAAATGCACTTGTGTATGTTGTTCCAGAGAATCTAGCAAATGCTGCACTAGTGCTATTATTTGCTGATGCACAAGGATTAGCAGCTTTTGCAGTATTATCATTATGTAAGATAAGTTTTACAGAGCCATCTCCTCCAACTCTAACTATTCTCCAGCACTTATTTGCAAATTCTACATAATTATTTGTTACAGCGCCTCTAAAATAATAGCTTGTACCATAATCATCTTCTGTGCTTGCTAGTAAAGCCTCGCTTGCAGTAGATATTGCTGCTCCTGGTGTAGTTATCGGAGCCTTAACTTCATTTTTTGCTAGTATAGTCTCTGCAAAAGTAGGAACATATTCTGCAGCAACTACACTAACAACTATCTTACCTTTCCAAGTTTTGTTTAAACCTTGTTCATTAGTTGTTTCTGAATCTAACCAAAGTCTTAAATCAAAAGATTTTGCTTCTTTATTTTTAAGTCCTGTAGTTTTAAGTACATATCCTTCTGTGTTAGTATCTACTTCCCCTAAAGAAAGTGTACTCAAGATTACTGAATTGCCATCACTAGTTCCTTTAGTTGATAAATTAGATTTAACATAATTATCTTTTAAATAAGATGTACTTGTACTAGTTCTATATTCACTAACTAGTGCTATAGTAACTTTTACATAACTATCACAATTATTAGTTAATGTAAAAGTAAATGGTGATTGTTTAAGTCCATCTTCATCACTTATTGGAAAAGCATCAGATAATACTATTTCACTTGTTTCTTCTGTTAAAGTAGTATTTAAACAAGTTCTTGTACCAATAACATTACTATTAGTTTGAGTTTTAGTAATTCTATAATAAGCATAAGTTACTCCAATAAGTACTAATACAGTTACAAGTAACCCATATAAAATTGTTCTTTTCTTCTTTTCATTCTCTATAATATCCATTAGCCTCACCTACTATAAACAATTATAAATGATAAGTATCTTTTAATCAAGGCTCTTTAATTTAATTTAATGAAAATTATAAAAAAAAGATAACTTCATGATATCAATAGTTATCTTACTTAAATCTTGCTTAAATCCTACTTAAATTAATTTTTATAATACACCTGATTTCTTTATAATAATGATTATTAAAAACAACATTATAATTTTACCAAAAACCTATAAAATTATTTGACATTTACATTTAAAAGCTGCAAAAAAACAGCAAAAAGCAGCAAAAAAACAGCAAAAAAACAGCAACAAAACAGCAAAAAGCAGCAAAAAAACAGCAAAAAACAGCAAAAAAACAGCAAAAAGCAGCAAAAGTAGCAAAACTACTACTTCAATTTCCAACAAGAATGACCTGATTTATTATCATGATAAATTTTGCCTTGCTTTTTTAAGATATTTAGTAAATATCTAACCCTATTAATTTTACCAATTTCATCTAATGAATTAGGTAACTTATCTTTAAGTAAAGAAATAATTTCTTTTCTACTTGCTGAACCATATTCTTTTATATATTTAATTATTAGTTCCATATAAAACTCATTTTCTAATCCAGAATTATAAACATACTCTTCCTTCTTTTCAGTTAAGCTAGCAAGATTTGATGAAATATAAATATTTGGATATCTTCCTTCAATTAAATGTTCTTTTTTTAGATAATCACTTTGCTGTTTACTTATCGTATATCTCTTTTGTAATCTATCAAGTAATATTATTGCACTAATATCTAAGTTAGTTCTTTCAAATAACAATCTACTGTAATTTTCATCAATTATTTTTCCATATAATGTTACAATAACACGATTAGGATTACTTAAATCATAATCAGGCATTGGAAAATATTTTTTCTTTTGAATATCATATACTCGTTTAATTCCACTACCAACTGTATCTATCATATTCAAATTAACCATCGCACTTATTAAAAATGGATTCCTATAATACGGAGAAGAATATCCATCTTTTAAAACATTCTCAATTGTTTCCGGAATAAAACTGCCCTCATTTATGATCATCAATCTATCTGAATATTCAATTATATTAATGTTTCCATGAAGTCTGTAATCTTGATGAGCAATACAATTATTAATTAACTCACGAAGAATATAATTATCATACTTATCTACTTCATAAGGAAATAAAGTTGCATCACTAATCATGTATCTATACTTTAAATTTCTAATCTTAGATTTTATTTTATCAATATTAATAATAAAAGGTATTCCAAAATGTTCATAATCAATCACATTAAAATTATCATAAAGTTTCCACGTCATTCGTGGAATATATCCTTCCATCAAATAATCATAATCACTATTTCCTAAAAGTAACATACAAGCCATAGTTATCTTATTATTAATTGTTAATCTTGCTTTATTTAAAAATTCAATATCAGTCAAATTATCAACTTCATCTATTAATTTATCATCTTTATGTTTAACTTTAAATTGTTCTCTAGCAACTTTAATTGCATCTTTATCAAGATTATCTATTGTAGCTTCTTCAAGAACTTGTCTTGACCAATCATAATTTATAGTAGTTTTAATTTGTTCAATCTTATTTAGTGATAAAGGAGATAATGATTCGCCTATTCTTCCATAAGGAAAACCTTTCCAATTAATTGGAGTTCCAGAGGCGGCTGGTACTTGAAACATTATCACTCTTTTACCATTAACAACTATTGTATAAATTTCAATAAAACTTATATTATCCGTAGTATTATCAGAAATTTGTTTTTTAATCTTATTAAAATCATTATCTATGCAATAATTAGTACTAGTTAACTCATGTGTTTTATCATCAACACCAAATATTATCCAAGAATAAAGTTTGTTTTTCAAATTAGCTTCATTACCTAAAGCCGAGAAATATTTTCCTAAGGTATCAACATCAAAATTATTCTTAGCTCTTTTAAACTCAACACATTCATTTTCAGAAACTTTTAATAGATTACTTAATATTACAAGTAGTTCCTCAGTTGTCTTATACAAACTTATCACCTCTATTAGTTATTGTTGTAAGAACATCCCAGATTTCCTTTTATTTTTTTAATAAAATGAAAAAGCAACAGAAAATTTTTGATTTATACTCACATTAAAAGAACCCAAAGTTTCTAACTCTGAGTTCCATCATTTGTTTCTACTGTTATATCATAATCTGTATCATAATAATAATTACTAAATAAGACACTTGAATTATTAATAACAGTTCTTATACCTAACTCTCCTCTACCATATATAGCATTTCTTTCAATAGATTTAACACTATCAGTTAAAGTTATTGTCTTAAGTATAATATTATTCATTAAAGCATAACTACTAATATTTTCTGCATCTATTACATATTCTAACTTCTCATAATAACTAGGAACACTTATTAAAGTCTTACCATCCTTATTAAACAATACTCCATCCTTACTACTATAATTATTATTATCACCACTAACTACAAACTTGTTTATATTTAAGTTTATTCTAGACTCAATATTAGTAACTGAACTTGGCACACTTAAACTCATCTTCTTATCATCAGCACTTACTAATCCATTTAATGAGTCATATATAATTCTCGTAGTTCCCTCTCTAATTTGTACATCTCCCTCAAGTTTATCAGGAACTAAAATAAGAGTATCCCCATTATATAATATATTATTTTCTACTTCTAAAGTACTTGCTTTTATTTCCTTAAAGTTAACTCCCCTAAATGGTGCTATACCTACATAAGCATTTCCTATATCAGCACTTTCTCCTTTAAAGTTATAAAATGCATAATCCCCAATAGTTTGAACACTTTTAGGAATAACAATATTACCTAAATTACTATCTATAAAAGCATAATCTCTAATATACTGTAGTCCTTCATTAAATGTTATATTACTTAAACTATTATTTGTACTAAAAGCATACTGCTCAATTGTTCTAACTGCACTTCCTATAGTTACTCTTGCTAAATCTAAATTATTAGCAAATGCTCTCTTACCAATCGTTTCACTATTAACATTAAGCATCTTTAAACTAGTACTTTCAAAAGCCGATGTGCCTATAGACTTAACACTTGATGGAATATTAATATTAGTAATACCAGTTCCATAAAATGCATTATTACCAATACTACTAACATTATTCCCAATAACAATATTATTAATTTGGCTCGCATAATTATCCCAAGGAGCGCTTGTAAAATCTTGCATATCTCCAGTTCCATACACACTTAATGTATAACCATTACTTCCATCTATTACTTTATTACTATATAAAAATGCGATTACATCTTCTTTATTATTCTTACCAATCTTATAATAATTCACATATTCATGCTCTGCACTTACTATCTCACTAGTAGTGCGCTTTTGATTAACTAAACCATATGTATCTCTAACTGCTCCCTCACTTAAAGTTAATGTAAATGGTCCATAATAATTATTTGCTTTTACCACTACTTCAAATCGGTATCCATTAGTAATATTTTTAACCTTAGTAACACTATCAACTAAAACACCATTACTAACACTAATCATACTCTTATCAAGAGATGCACTAGCAAGTCCTCCACCAATATCCGTACATTCCAAATACGCCTTACCAGTTCCATAAATATCACTTGGTACATCAGTAAACATACAACTAGGTGCTGGATTATCTGCTATTGCATAATAAGTAGTTCCTTTATTACTATTATTAATTGTAACTGTACTTCCAATATTTTTAATGTTTCCACCACTAGGACTTGTACTCCATCCCTTTTTAGTTATTCCATCTGGAACACTAAAATCAGGTAATGTAACTGTGCATCCTGAACCTAACCTACTTTCTGTACAAGTAAGTGTTGTCTCACCAAGAGTTCCATAAGTTCCCCCATTTAAATTAATCTGAAATACATTAGTAACATATATAGGTATTCTAAGTTCTCCACAATCAGCACCTTTAATAACTAAATAAGTAGTTCCAGTTCTGTATGATCTTATCTTTATCTTATCAGTAAACACCTTATTAATATTATCAGGTTCATATGAGAAATTACTTTGTGATACCACATTAACACTTGCTGTCCAACTATTGCTAACACTATAACTAAGTTTGCCAGTAGCAGCATAACTAATTGTAATCTCTGCACTTTCCCTATTAACACCTAAAGTAATTGAATTTAGATTACTTTTTAAAGAATAAACATTATAATCAAGTTCAGCAAGTCTATTACCATTATTTTCTCTTAAGTAAATAACTGCTTTACCCGTATTAGTTCTTCCTAACTTATAAGGAAGACTACTATCATACTGCGTACTAGTAACATTATGTCTTACTAATGACATCTGTCCATATCTTCCACCATTATTGGCACAATTATTACTTAAACTAATCGCTGGCTGACTAGGATTACTACCTAAATCTACTAAATAATAATCACTCATACTATCAAACACTATATTATTCTTCGTACTATCACAAGTCTTACCACTACTATCTAATACTCCCAAATTAACCCCATGAATTGTAATGGTATTATTACTAAGATCAGAACCAACCTCTTTACACACTTTAGTAACCGTATTATTATTCTCTCTAAAATATAAACTTGTCTTATAAATAATTGGTATAAATATATCTAATGAGCCATCTCTTACACTCTTAACATTAACTTTAAAATCTTCTACATTATCATAAATATCTTCACCATTAGTGGTCTCTAAAATAACTGTATCATTTTCTATATGACAATTTAAATAATCAGTATTTTCTACATATCCACCATAAGTACTCTTCTTATAAACAGTGCAAGTAAAATCATTACTAGAGCTTCCGTTTATCTTAGACTTAAACTGTGTCTTATCATTATTTTGTCTTCTTCCCCCATTAAAATATAAATATTCTGGTATATCTGTATTATCTAATTTAATATTTGAAACATTAACCTCAAAACTAGTTTCACCACAAATTGATCCTTTTATTTTAATGGTAACAGTTCCAATACTATTTCCTTTTATATAAAAGTAATTCTGATTATTTAAAGTTATTGTACTTCCAAATGAACTATTATTTGCTGATATACTAGCAGCACTACTATCAACTGATACAGTAATTCTTCCTGTGCCACCAGCCTTAAGATCTACTCTCTTAGCAGCCTCACCTACAATAACATTCGTAATATGCGTTACTACATCTAAATCATAAACTTCTCTAGTTATAACCTTACTAATACCTGCATGATCTTCACTTATCGTAAAACTTTTCTCACCTGTACTAGTACCACTATTCATATATAGAACGTCTCCCTTTATAGTAGCATTCAAATCATCACTAATCCCACTAAGAGAAAACTCGCCATAATTCTTCCCCGTAATCTTAAAAAGTTCATTAGTAAGTGTTTTCATACACATCTTAGGTATATATCCATCTATATCATAATTAACAACATACACCCCTAAATTCATATGTCGATATAACTTTTTTTCTGCTCCTTCATCATCTCTGTATGTACCAGTTACTTGCACTTGATAATTGCCATCACTTCCAGCACCATTATCATTTAAAGTAATAACTAAATCATCACCAATAACCTTACAACTAAATGGACCTGTCGCTTCACATGTAATACTTTTAAAAGTTCCTTTAGTATAAATCTTAGTTTTAAATTCCTCATGAAGTCCCCAATAAAAATCTTTCTTTGTAGTTCCTAAATTAAGTGAATAATTACCATCAACTGCTGGGCATGAATAATTCTTATCTTTTATATCATAAAAAGTAGCACTTATCGTTACTGTAGATGGATCATAACATAAAAGAACATTACCACTAAGTCTTCCACCAGTAACTGGATTGCCAACATAACTAGCATCATCTTTAGTAGTATCATACTCTAAATAACCTAGACCTACTAAATCATCAACACTTATTATGCACTCATCATACGCATCATCATTAATAACTCCAGATTCTAACCCATTAGTACACTTCTGATAAGTATTAATATTATCTTCCCCATACTTAGAAGCACTAGTTTCAATAGTACTAATCTTAGAATTTAAAATACTCTCTTTTGTATTTTTTGAAATATTAGTAACCGCTGGTATCAAAATAACCATAATAATTGCAAGTATTGTAATAACTGCAAGAAGTTCCACCATTGTAAAACCCTTATGGTTCTTCATAAAATCACCTCTATTCTGCTATCTTAAAATAAATATTAGATGTAAAATCATTTCCATTAGAAGCAAGCATTTTAACCCTTAACTCCCTAAGACTAGTATTTTCAAACTCCTTATAATTAACAAAATCATTCTCATCTATTATTGCTCCATCAGGAACTTTACGCACAAAATTACGTGTCCTCTCATCACTAGTTAAATTATTATTAACATATTCATATTTAATATATCTTGCATCATCAGTTAATGATAACTTCTTTACAATAAGTTCATTTAAATTACTTTCCCTAAAAGCATTAAAAGTAATTGTAACACTTTTCTTCGCATCTAAACTCACACTCTTAACTCCATACCTATTAATATCCATACTAATCGTATCAATTAAAATGGTATCTAATACTTCAAAATCAACTTCTAACTTACTCTTCTTATATAACCCATTAACTGTAATTAATAATCTTGTAATAAAAATAAGAATAATTGACACAAGCACAATAGATACAATAATCTCAACAAGAGTCATCCCCTTCTTATTCATTACTATCACCAAACCTTAATGAAGCATACTGATAAATAGTCGGATTATTATTAAAATTATTCTCATCTACATACATAACAATAATTCTATAACCACTTTCCTTAGTTGGATCTAACTTTTTAATATAATTCTGTGTAGTAGCCTCTAAATCAGATAACTCCCCACTATTAATATCACTAGTAAACCACTTAGTAAAATAAATAGAATTTATTCTCATATTAGTAACTAATGATTTAAAATAAGTATCACCCTTACCTAAACAATCACTATTACCCTGACAATAGATATACACACTAGAGCCATCATAACCATTAAACCCACTATCTTCAAAATACTCTTTAACTAAATTAGTCTTATAAATATATTCTGTATTATCATAATAACTCTTTCTTTGTACAGCACTAATAACATTCATATAACCACCATAAAGCATAATTAAAAGCACACACAAAACAAGAATAACTACAATTGTCTCTACTAAAACAAAACCCTTATTCTTCATAATACCTCCTAATCATGCTTAAAACTAATATTACACTTACTAGCATGCCCATTATTCTTATACTTAAATAAATACTTAGTATTACTTTCATTAGTAATTGGACTAATCTCATAATCATTATAATTACAACTTACTTCATCTAATTCATAACCCGCATAAGGAACAATCGTAAAAGAAATCTCATCATCATCTATAAAATCCTTTGTAATAAATGAAACTGTACCATCAAAATAATCTATATTATTATCAAGCCACTCTAAACTAACAATATCATTATAAGCGTAAGTAATATCCATAAGTAATAAATTAGTATAATAAGTTCTATTAGTGTTATAAGTACTCTGTTTACCAACAATCATATAACTAAGAGTTTCACTACCAGTTAAATCAACTATTTTAGAAACACTCTTCCAACCATCATTATTAGAAGTACTAATAACCCTACTACTATCTATAACATCACCACTCACTGTATTAGAAACAAACACATCACTAGTATAACCAATACTAGGTTGATAATATTCCATACGAATATAATATTTATGAGTAGAATCTACACTTATTGGCTGAGACAAATTACCACTTGATCCCGTCTTAATAACACACCTCTTACCAAAATCTGCAACCTGAAAATTACCATTATTTTGAATACTCCAATCAGTAAGATTATTATTAGCATCCAAACTATTAAAATTACCATTACGCACTAAATTAGTAATACTCTTTCCACCATCAACACTAGCATAAGAAACATATAAACTTATACTACCACTACCATTATTAATTTTATCTTGAATCTCACCATTATATCTATCCAAAATAGTCTTATTTGCAATATAATTACTCAAAAGAGCCGTCAAAATAGCAATAAAAGCAAGAAAAAAAGTATAAATCAAACTAGTAGCAATAAACCCACTCTCATTCTTCATAACACCAGCCCTATTCTCTTTAAATTATAACATTATCTTAAAAGAAAAAAAAGCCCTAACTAAAAGTTAGAACTCTATAATTAATTTATAATATAAGGATCTTCACTAGTACCTGTGCCACCAGATATTGTAACTGAAGATATTAATGAAATTGAAGGGCGAACCCCGCCGACGTCGGGCACGTTGCGGAAGATGAAGAGGCCATTGTTGCCGAAAACGAACCAAACGCCAGCGTCGACATAGAAGTAGTTAGGAGACAAGGACCACCACCAACTATCAGTAGCATTTTCTTGTAAATATGTTGTAGTATTACTTAGATTAAAAGCATATCCAGCAAACGCTAGTTCATCTGCTGTTATTAAGCCTACTTTAGATGTTATTTTACTCAAGTTCCCATTACACTTTAAACTAGGACCCGTGCCTCCAGCACTATTACTTGTACTTATTAATCTTTGTG